>LQAI01000005.1_pt1 | contig 290953 bp, 336 predicted proteins | sample 1535821 | NCBI WGS metagenome assembly LQAI01 (sample SAMN04331586, study PRJNA305678) | bioreactor metagenome | isolation source: bioreactor_5 inoculated with Wadden Sea sediment 1st replicate of a... | place: Germany:Bremen
CGAGAATATGCCTCGGTGGTTTTGGGCTGCAGGCCTGCAAGTTTGAAGCACTAAAGATACTTATGGTAATACTCGTTGAATTGCGGATCATTGGGAATACTGGTGCTCATTGTAATCTCCTCGTATAAAGATTTATAAATTGGGATTGAAAAAGGCCCCAGCCTTTTTCAACACCTTGTTTTTCTCCAGGCAGCCCCAACGCCTGGGGCTCGCAATCGCAGCGATTGCGGCTTTTCGAGACATTTGCCTTTCAATGCTATTTTGGCCATAATAGCAGGAAGGCTGCCGGGGTTCGGCGTGCATGAATCTTACGATGATTTTTATGCATGATCAACTCGTCATCTGAACAGGGTATGGCATTCAAGGGGGTATTGTATGAAAAATTCAAGAAGATTTGAACAGTTTCGAAAGGCCATGACAAACATGGTGTCTATTCCTGATACTGAATGGGAATGTTTTGTGCCGCATCTTTCGGAACGCACATTTGAAAAGAATGACTATCTGGTCAAGGCTGGTGACGTTGTCAACAATTTTTACTTCATTCTCAAAGGCTTAGTCAGATTTTTCTATTGTACTGAAGATGGAAAGGAGTTTAATAAGCATTTCGCCATGGAGAACGGCTTTGCCGGTTCATTTCATTCCTTCGTACTCCATGCACCGTGTGGATTTTATATCCAGGCACTCGAACGCACCGCAACAATTGTCCTTCCGAACAGAACATTGCATGCATTTTATGAACGACATGTCTGCTGGGAGCGATTAGGTCGTAAACATGCCGAACATCTGCTGTTAATCAAAGAAGCGCGCGAAAAAGAATTATTGATCGATTCCTTAGACGTGCGCTACCAACGTTTCTTACAAGAATTTTCCGGCTTAGCCGACAGAATGCCACAATACCATATCGCCTCGTATTTAGGGTCACAGACGTCGCATTATCCCGCATCCGCAAAAAAATCACATAATGAACCGTTGAAATTAACCCAGGTTAATGACATTCCGCCAGCGCTCTCCTATCTTGATTCTGTAGAAAAGATGTTCCCGTATCCGGCCACATGAGTGGACGCGGAGACTATTCATGAAAATCAGCACTAGGAGAAAAGCTATGTCAAAACATCTCAATGTACTCGTAAAAAATGGTTTCATAGCAGGAACAATAAGCGCCGCCATCGCATTCCTGTTAAACTACTATCTGCTGCCTTTTCCGGCAACTCTGCTGGATAACGCGATCGGCCACGGGGTTGGTAGTTTCATGACCGGTTTTATTTCAGCGGCGGTCGGAATTACGGTCTATATACATCATCAGCGAGTGAACGAGGCCCCCCAGAGTTGAAAGGAATGGAAATTCAATAAGTTGAGGACTTATCCGCTAGCCCTGATAGGTTTTAAGACCTGTCAGGGCTAAAAAGGAGACGATATCATGATGACTATAGCACAGAAAACAATTGTGATCACCGGCGCTTCAAAAGGTCTTGGCAGAGCCATGGCGCTTCATTGCAGTCAAAAACATGCGGACGTTATTTTGGTGGCACGAACGGAGGCGTTATTGCAACAGGCGCAAGAAGAGATCAGAGTACTCACCGGCAGCGCTCCCATGATCCTCACATGCGACATTTCGTCCGAGCGTGATGTTCAGCGTATGGTGGATAGCATTCACCAAAAATATCAACAGATCGATGTCCTGATCAATAATGCCGGCGTTGGAATCTACCGAGAGTCAGAAAGCATATCGAATCAGGAGATGCGGAGACAGTTTGAGATCAATTTCTTTGGCGCATATCATTGTATTAAAGGCCTGCTTCCACTCATCAAACAGAGCGATTCCGGCTATATTGTCAATATTGGATCACTTTTCAGCCGCGTCGCCCTGGCGGAAAATAGCGTGTATGCCGCGACAAAATTTGCCTGGCGGGGTTTACAGAGGGGTTACGTCGGGAGTTGAAACCATCCGGAATCGGTGTGGGATTGATGCTGCTTGGTGCAATGCGCACATCATTCCAGCAGAATCGGGATAATGGCATGGTTTCTGTGCCCAATCGTTTTGTTCTCGATCCTCACACGGTCGCCAACGTTTTAGAAAACATGATCCACCGGAAGAAGCACACCGTGATTCTTCCGGCGTGGATGATGCTGGCCCTCAAACTGAAACATCTTTTCGGATAGGTACGGACGGAAGGAAAAATTTTTATGAAACGTTACCCCTGTTTTCTGATCCACTTGATATTTTTTTCGGACGTAATCCCTGCATCCATTACAATTGTGGCTTTTTGAGCATCAAACATATCCGGAGATTTCCGTCCTACGTCCATGGTGCTGATTATCCGGACCAGGGTGCCGGCCTCACTGACTTGGAACGACCCAATTTTCCAAGTTTGCTGCCCTTACCTTGACCTTCGAAATATGTATTGGTCAAATCATACAGTGTGATGGTCTCCCGGAAACCAAAGAGTTTTTTTTCCTGCAGGTACAGATGCCTCTCTATGGCATCCTTATTTTTCAAAAGCTGGTCAGATGCTGAATACAATTTGTATAGATTCATCTTGTTGAAGTCATAATCTATCAGCTCTCCCAGCCCCGAAATATTCTGAAGCCATTGAAGCGTTGCCCGTTCACTGGCCGGTCGACACATACGGCCGATAATACTGCCGGCAGCCGCAGCTAACTGCGGGCCATTGAATCCGAGTTTTTCAGGTGCTCTCCGATGCCCAGGGTGTTAAACGCTTCTAATGCCACGTGCTCACAGCTGATACTGCGGGGCCGGATCAGTTCCAGGCTGTCGACATCCACCTGGCAATAATCGGGTCCCATGGGCTCTGAGACTTTCTTTTTAACCTGTATAAGCTGAGCAGCATAGTTCTGTGCCAGCCCCTCGACTTCTTGAGGTGCCTCAAATTGCGGCGCCTGACCGCTTGTTATTTCCTGAACCCGTGTCGCTAGTTCAGACCATTGCTTTCGTGGCAGAGAGAACCCCGTACCCAGATTGAGAAGGGTATGCTGACGAACCCATTTGGGGGTACGCTCAGACTCAACCAGCCTGTAGGTATAATATTGTGTTCCGTTTTTCTGGCACGACATTGACCACAATTAAACAAAACATTTATAACCTATTGAATTTATAAAAAATTATTTTATATGGGGCCATAAAATTCAGAGCAAATGGGTATTTTATTGCCTTTTTTTCGAAAAGATGGGTTTGGTTATGATGATCATAGTGGAAAAAAATGATCATACATAAACCTCAAAAACCCCGGCAAAGTGATCAAAGAACTCTGTATCGAACAGGGTGGATTAACGGTGATTGAAGCAAATAAAGGGTTGAAATTTCAAAAAAATTCTATCCGCTTCTTAATATTCAGTACTATAATTTTCAATTCAAGGATGATGCTGTGATAAAAAATGTTGCAATTTATGTTTTTCCAGGGTAAACAAATTTATATGGATGAGACTCAAATTAATTCAAAAAGACGTGCTTTGGAAAAGACCATTGCCGATAACATCAGAAAAAGGCGGCTGGAATTAAATTGGACTCTGGACCAACTGGCCACAATTACTGGACTTTCCAAAGGATATCTATCCCTGATAGAAAACGGTGAAAAAACACCGACTTTAGGGACTTTGACCAAAATAGCCTATGGTATGAATATTGATGCCATTTCCTTGATGACTGGCGAGAAAACGATACAGGAACCCAGAAAATTTTCTCTGGTTAGAGCTGAAGATCGTTGTCCTATAACCCATACTGGTGCGGCTCCCGATTCAATATATGAGTCATTCCCATTTAATAAATCCAATAAATTCATGGATTCATACATTGTTACAGTAAGCAATGAATTCAGTCCCAAGCCATTGCTACACGAAGGCCAGGAAATGGCATTTGTGCTCGAAGGCACCAGCGAATTTTATTACGACGGTTCAACCTATATTGTAAATGAGGGTGATGCAATGTATTTTGATTCTGATCGGCCTCATATGACTCGAAGTGTCGGCCCGAAACCGGCCCGGGTGCTTGTAGTATTCTGTAACCCAATGCGGGAAAAATAATTTTTTTACCCTCGTTGTTTACTGAAAGAAAACAAAAAAAATTGAAGGAATCTAAATTGATAAAAAAAACACGGTTGCTGCGAAAATATATCGGTGAAGACACTATATTGGTCATGCCAGGTGCCCATGATGCCCTTACAGCAAAAATTATTGAACAATCAAAATTCAAAGCATTGACTATCGGGGGTTATGCTGCCAGCGCGTCACTTTTGGGGCAGCCCGATCTCTCCTTTCTCACCTTAACTGAAATGGTTGACTGTGTGAGCAGGGTTGTCGATGCCGTGGACATACCTGTGTTTACGGATGGTGACACCGGCCATGGAGGCATTCTCAATGTTCGGCGGACTGTAAAGGCGATTGAAAAATCAGGTGCTGCCGGCATGTTCATTGAAGACCAGGTCTTTCCAAAACGATGCGGACACATGCAGGACAAACACGTTGTCGGAAAACAGGAGATGGTTGCTAAAGTTAAAGCAGCGGTGGACGCCAGAACGGACGATGATTTTGTTATCATGGCCCGCACTGATGCTCTGGCTGTGAATGGCCTGGAAGATGCTATTAAAAGGGGCAATCTTTTTTCACAGGCTGGTGCTGACTTGATTTTTGTGGAGGCCCCAACAACAGTGGAACAGATGCAGCAGATTACATCCCAAATTGATGCACCGCTTCTGGCTAATAATATTGAAGGGGGCAAATCCCCGGTGCTTTCAGCTGCTGAGTTGGAAAAATCGGTTACAGTGTTGTGGTTTTCCCGGTTGCTGCTACTTATGCCATAGCAAAGACGGTGGGGGATCTGATGATGGAAATTGCCAAAGCCGGTAGTACAAAAAATTTTTAAAGACAGGATGGTTACTTTTGATCAGTTTAATAAATTGATCGGCCTGGATGCATTGCGTAACCTGGAACGTATTTTTTTAAAAACAAAAACAACAGATCCCAGGGATTGTCTGTTGAAGGGAGAAAAAAATGAACACGCCCCGTTTTTTAAATGCTGTCTTCTTTTTGTCCGGTCTGGCACTCCTGATCATGGCCATTTCAGGTCCTGCCTCAGCCAGTGATAACCAACTGACATTTGCCACCACAACACCACCAAAAAGCAACCATGAAATTGCAGCCCAGGAATTTGTAAAAGCTGTGGCCGACAAAACAAACGGCCGAATTGCCATTAAGCATTATGGCGCTGGTTCCTTGTACGATGCAAAATCCATTATGACCGCCATGTCAAAAAACCAGATCGATATCGGCTTGATGCATGTGGCCTTAGTGGGCAGCCGCTCTCCTGTCCTGGAGTTTGTGGGGTCATTTGGTGCCATGGGATGCTGGGAGAGTTATGACCACTATTACCGATTCCTTGACACCCCGAGAACGCGAGAAATCGCCTCTGCAGAATTTGAAAATTTTCAATGCTCGCCTTTTAGCTGCCTGGTCTTTTGGTACTAGTCTTATAGGATGCAGAGACAGGGCTATCGAGACAGTCGATGATTTCAAAGGGCTTAAAATGCGGACATCCGGGGCTGCCATGGCAACTATGTACCAAGCTCTGGGCGTTGTGCCCATCAGCCTGAGTTCCAAGGAAATTTACACCGGCCTTCAGCGGGGAACCATCGAAGCAGCCGGATCTGGGGTTTCCCGGTGGCGGAGGAGTAAACTTTATGAGGTGGCGCCTTTTCTGACAATCGATCCCACCATTCCTTATTTCAGCATGTGGCTGGTGATCAATCAGAATTCCTGGAGCAGACTGTCTCCGGAAGATCAAAAAATCATCACTGACACCGCCAGAGAGTATGAAACCTGGACCAGGGAATATGCCGCCAAGGAGCACGAAGAAGATCTGGCCTTTCTGAAATCTGAAGCAAAATCTGTTACTGCCTTTTCCAGTGAAGAAAGAACCAAGCTAATCAATACAGTCAAACCCGTAATGAAGGAATTTTCAAAAAAATGGCTGGAAAATCAATACCAGGAATTGTGGGACCTGTTGGAGGCATCCAGATAAGGGATAACCATGAATAACTCAGGGATACACCCGAACCCGGGATCTGGAAAAACTGGAAAGGTAATTGACGGCATCTCATCTGTTTCTGCCCTGACAGCGGGGCTCATGATGCTTTCTGTGGCATTGTTCATGTCATTTGAGGCATTCTCGCGCCATTTTCTGGATCAGCCCACTTCCTGGGTTTTGTCCCTGTCAACCCTGATATTCATATGGTTTACATTTCTGTCGGTTTCCTATGGAATAAAATCTGATAAGCATGTGTCCTGTGATGTTTTTATCACTCAGTTACCTGACCGGACACGGCACGCTATCGGAGTTGTAACTGACCTGGCATCTTTGATCTTTATCAGTGCATTGGGCATATTCGGATTTATCCATTTTCAAGAAGCAATTGCATACCATGCTATGAGTGATGGGTTATTCCGCTATCCCATGTGGCTGGTATTCCTTTCCATACCCGTTGGAATGGCTCTGGCTGTCGTTCAAACCATCCGGCAAATACAGATCCGGATATCCCTGATAAAAGAATCGCCTGACAGCGACTCGCTCCCGTTAGATGCATCCGATATAGCAGCTAAATCCTTTGCCAGCTCTGTGCCACCTCTTCTCATGGTTTTTCTCTTCCTGTTATCGGCTGCCACAGGGATCTTGGTATATTTTTTCAGCCAGTCTCTGGGCATTCTCATCTTTGGCGTAGTCCTGTTGTTCTGGGGATTGCCTATTGCATTTTCCCTTGGTCTGGTGGGCCTTGCCGGACTTGTTTTTTCCATGGCAATCTGGGAGGATTGAACACCCTGCCCATTGTTGCAGAACATGCGGCCACAAATTTTATTTTACTGGCAATTCCCCTGTTTACTCTTGGGGGGCTGATTTTATCCCGAAGCGGATTGGGTGAGCAGATATATGATCTAAGCAGCAAATGGCTTGGATGGATGCCAGGTGGTCTGGGGTGGGTACCTGCATCACCGGTGGCATCCTAGCGGCAATGATCGGCTCGAGCACAGCTGTCACAGCCATTATCACTCTTGTCGCCATGAAACCACTGCTGGACAGGGGATATGATAAAAAACTGGTAATCGGTACAGTAACAGGCAGCAGTTTAGGGCTGATTATTCCTCCCAGCGTCGGGTTTATTGTCTATGGATTTCTCACAGATACCTCTGTGGGGGACCTTTTTATGGCAGGGGTAATTCCTGGAATAATGCTTATTGTTTTGTTCGGCATTTATATTGTCATTCACTGCACGATCAGCGGTAAATATGAAACCGTGTCATTCACCGGGAAAGAACGCGTGATTTCTTTGCGGAAATCATTCATGGTCATCCTGGGGCCAGTGTTTGTGCTAGGAAGCATTTATACCGGGGTTGCAACTCCCACTGAAGCAGGCGCACTGCTGGTTATTTATAGCCTCCTGTGCGCGCTTGTCTATCGTCGGATCACATGGAACAGTCTGATACAATGCCTCATTGACAGTGCTGTGTTGTCAACCATGATCATCATGATCATGATCGGTGCCCTTGTGATGTCCAACGTAATCACCTTGCTCCAGATTCCTGCGAACCTGACGGAATCCATTTTTTCATCCGGAATGCCCGTCTGGGGAATTATTCTTCTGATCATGATACTTTATCTTTTTCTGGGCATGTTCCTGGACGGCGGCTCCATGACGGTTCTTACTGTTCCAGTCATCGCCCCAATGCTGCCTGCCTTAGGGATTGACACTATTGCATTCGGCGTCATGCTCATGATGCTTATTGAAACAGCACTGCTCACCCCGCCGGTAGGCCTGAACATATTCACGGTTAAGGGAATCGTTGACGAGCCGCTTTCCTTTATCATCAAAAGCGTAATACCTTTTGTGGTCATCCTGTTTATTGGCCTTGTTCTTGTGTTTATGTTTGAGGACCTTGCTCTGTGGCTGCCATCACATATGAAATAGGACCCAACGGATAGGGCTGGAATTTGATTTAAACCGCATCTCCATCACTGCGGCCACCACCATGGCCTGGACATTTTCAAACTTTGCGTTTGTGGGTATATCGCATCCTGTAGGGAGTATAAAGCCATCAGGGCTAATTTTATCGAGCAGTTTCCGGCAATAAGCTGTCACTTCTTTATGGGTTCCGAAAGTCTGCAATGCGGCCGGAACATCCCCCATAATACATGCATGATTACCCACAACACTTTTTGCCTGAAAAATATCTGTCTCCCCATCAGGGGCTATGATGATTTTGCCTTCGGGAAGTTGCCTGAATCTCTGTTATTCCCTTGTCCAATCACCATCCAGAGGAAACAGGGCAATCAGCCCAGCATCGATGACTTCATTGACTATTCGCATAAAATAGGGCCAGATAAACCGGTCCCATATCTGAGGAGAAATCATACGGGACGAAGTGCGCCAGCCACCGATCCATATCATGGGATAACCATTTGTTTTTGCCTGCCGGCATCTTGAAGGTGTCAATGGCGGCACGATGGCATCCATGACCGATGATATTTTATCCGGGATTTTGATCATGTCTATGAAAAAATTTTCCAGAGATTTGACCTCGCATAACAGGTCAAATGGCAGGGGAATATCTCCTCCGGAAAGCACTGGAACATGATTTTTCCCCACTCTTCTCTGGCGTTAAATGGTTTGTCGCGAACAGACCCCGGTAATGGTTCTATCCACTCCAGGACTTTTTTTGCCAGAAACGCTTTGGAAAAAGATTTCCAGCCAATATTCAAAATGGCATCATAATCATGCATTGTCATCAAGGGCAGGGGGTGGGAGTCTGAATAATCAGTTCAAAAAAAAGTCATCTTTTGGCCATCTTTTGATGTGTTGTTTCTGACTGATTCTTGTAAGCACTTGATTTTGATGGTGGGCCGTCAGGGTTTCGAACCCCGAACCTACTGATTAAGAGTCAGTTGCTCTGCCAATTGAGCTAACGGCCCGTCTGAAAAAAGACAGAAGCTAAAATATCAGCCGTGGATGGGGATGTCAATGTTTTTTTGGAGGGTGCGGCGGAAACAAACCGGTTGACCCTTTAAAAAAAGGTCTGTTATACTTATCATTTATGCATAAATTGGATTCATGAAAATCAGATCCTTTTTGAATTTTTCACCTGTTAACAAAATTGGGAGACATCCTATGCAATACAGCAAATCCGATGATTTGTTCAGCAAAGCCAGACAATTGATCCCCGGAGGTGTCAATTCTCCGGTTCGGGCATGTAATGCCGTTGGCGGACAGCCGGTGTTTATCGAACGGGCGGATAAAAGCCGGCTTTTTGATGTGGACGGAAACGAGTATATCGATTATGTTCTGTCCTGGGGGCCATTGGTTCTGGGACATCGCCCCCGGAAGTGATTGATGCACTGATGCAGGTGCTGGAAACCGGTACCAGTTTTGGCGCACCCACCCATCTGGAAACCCGGCTGGCGGAGCTGGTGACCGAAATGGTTCCTTCCGTGGAGATGGTACGCATGGTCAACTCCGGTACTGAAGCCACCATGAGCGCCATCCGCTTGGCCAGAGGGGTAACCGGCCGTAATATTATCATCAAGTTTGACGGGTGCTACCATGGTCATGCTGACACCCTGCTGGTGGCAGCAGGATCCGGGGTGGCCACCCTGAATATTCCCGGCAGCCTGGTGTGCCGGAATCCATTATCCAGAATACCATGTCTTTGCCTTACAATGATATTGAAGGGTTCAGGCAGGTGATGGCTCACAAAGGGGACCAGGTGGCTGGGGTGATTTTGGAGCCGGTGGCCGGCAACATGGGCATGGTGCCTCCTATGGCGGGATTTTTGGAGGCTTTGAGAGAAGAAACCCGCAGGCATGGGGTGGTACTGATCTTTGACGAGGTTATGACCGGGTTCCGGGTGGCAAAAAACGGTGCCCAGGGCCTGTTTAATATTACCCCGGACCTGACCTGTTTTGGTAAAATCATCGGAGGCGGTTTGCCTGTGGGGGCTTACGGGGGGAAAAAAGAGATCATGGCCCAGATCGCTCCCTCCGGGCCGGTGTATCAGGCCGGGACCCTGTCCGGCAATCCATTGGCCATGGCGGCCGGCATCGCAACCTTAACCGTGTTGCAGAAAGACGGGGTGTATGAGGTCCTCGAAGCCCGGACAAGCGCGCTGGTGAACGGGCTTCAGTCGGCAGCGGATGCCGCGGGCATCCCATTCCAGGCTGGTCATATGGGATCCATGGCCGGGTTCTTTTTCACGGACCGGAAGGTGGTTGATTTTGAATCAGCCAAAACCAGCAACCTGGACCGATTTGCTGCGTTTTACCGGGGAATGTTGGCAAAGGGGGTGTATCTGGCGCCTTCCCAGTTCGAAGCCTGTTTTGTTTCTTTGGCCCATACAGATAAAGACATTGAAGATACGGTGGCTGCCGCCAGATCAGTGATGGTCGAGATTTAGGCCATGGACCAGATTCGGAAAATTCATCTGGTGGCGGCCTGCGGCACAGGAATGGGGACTCTGGCATGCATGCTCAAGCAGATGGGGTATGACGTCACAGGGTCGGATCACCAGGTGTATCCGCCCATGAGCGAAATTTTGGCGAACAATGATATTCAGCTGTTTGCCCGGTTTGATCCGGCCAATCTGGATCATTCACCGGATCTAGTGATCATCGGCAATGCCGTGACCCGGGACAATCCTGAAGCGGCTGCGGTACTGGACCGGCAGATTCTTTATCTGTCCATGCCCGAGGCGGTAAACCGGTTTTTGCGAAAGACAAGAAGATCATTTTGGTCACCGGCACCCACGGCAAAACCACTACCGCAGCCATGATGGCCCATATCCTGACCGTTGCGGGATTGGATCCCGGGTTCATGATCGGAGGGATTTTAAAGGATTACCAGTCCGGATTTAGGATCGGCAAAGGCGAATACATGGTGATCGAAGGGGATGAATATGACACGGCTTTTTTCGATAAAGGACCCAAATTCATGCACTATGATCCCTTTGTTACGATCATGACCGGGGTGGAATTTGATCATGCCGATATTTTCAGGGATCTGGATCATGTTAAGTCGGTGTTTGCGAAACTGGCGGCAAAGGTGTCGGCCACCAGCCGGGTGATCGCCTGCAAGGACAGCCCCCATCTGATGGGTATTCTGACGGATCAGCGTCCAAGGCCTGTTTTGTACGGAACCGGCGGTGACTGGACCTGTGCAAATCCAATTCAGGCAGATCATCAGACCCGGGCAAACATCTCAGGCCCCGGCATGGATTACGAGATTAAGACCCGGTTGCCCGGACACCACAACCTGACGAATTTTCTGGCCTGCGCTGCAGCAGCAGATACGATCGGTATTACTTCAGATACGGTGATAAAGGCAATGGCATCATTTTCCGGGGTCCGGCGAAGACAGGATGTCCGGGGGATCAAAAACGGAATTACGGTGATGGATGATTTTGCCCATCACCCGTCCGCAGTGGCGGCGACGATCCAGGCGGTCAAACCGTTTTACCGGTCCGGCCGGGTCATTGCCGTGTTCGAACCCCGCACCAACACCTCCATGCGCCGGTTTTTCCAGGACATCTATCCCGCTGCTTTCATGGATGCAGACATGGTGTGTATCTGTAATCCGGCCGTCAAAAAACAGATCCCAGAAAATGAACGGTTCTCCCCGGAAAAACTGGCGGCCGATATCAACTCCCTCGGGGTGGAGGCCCATCATTTTTCCAGCACGGACAGGTTTTTGTCGTTTCTGCCGCCCCGTCTGGTTCCGGGGGACCTGGTGCTGATCATGTCCAACGGTGGATTTGACAATGTTCATACCCGCCTGCTTGACAGGATTCAATGATCGATACATCGATTTTATTAAGGATATCAAGGAGAGACAGATGACGCAAAACGATCTCAAAGTGGAATGGCATGCCGGATTCAGTGTGGATGCGGCAGAGATCGACACCTATCAGAAAAAAATGTTTGATCTTTTCAATGAACTCATTGAATTGAAACAGAAAAAAGCGGAAGCCAAGGCAATTGCCGGCATTATCACGGAAATCAATGATTACGGTAAATTGTATTTTTCAGAAGAAGAAAAAATACTCAAACAGCGGGAATATCCGGATCGGGATGTCCATGCCAAAGCCCACCGTCGGTTCATCAAAAGTGCCATCAGCCTTCGCCGGGAGATCAGTGAGGATGTCAACAATCTGACCCTGGATGCCATTGTATCGTTAAGGAACTGGCTGATCGAGCACATCCAGACCAATGATGCCATGTACGTTCCGTTTCTGCGCATTCACCGATATGTTGAAGACGTCTCCAGAAAACAGTGACATTCTGGGCCGGCTGCATGACCGTCAAACAGTGTCCCATCTGGATTATTATTTTGCGGTTTATATGGCACGGGTGTTTTCCTATGAGGATCCGTTGGTCAAGGCAACCTGCGCCCTGGTGTCCAGTGCACTGTCCCAGGGCAGGTGTGTCTGGATCTGACATCTATGGCCGGCCAGGCTATTTCTATGTCTGAAAATGAAGACGCCGGGGTGAGGCTGCCGGGAATCGAGATGTGGTTGAGTGCATTGGAAGCCGCACCTATGGTGGCAAAATCCGGGAATGGCAATCCCTGCCGGCTGCCTCTGGTGCTGGATACGGACGGCTGCCTGTACCTGTCCAAATATTTCGATTTTCAGGAGCGACTGGTAAAGGTATTGGCAGAACGCATCCGTTCCCGTCCGCATCCTTTGGAACCCGATTTTGTCAATTCACAGATCAGACAGTATTTCACCCGTGAGGATATCGAACATACCCGGCCCCAGAGGCGGGCGGTGGTCACGGCACTTCAATCCGGTTTTACCGTGGTTTCAGGCGGACCGGGCACTGGGAAAACATATATCACCCGGATCATCCGGGAAATTCTGGAAACCCACGCCCAGGCCCGGCACCTGCCTTCCCCCCGGTTTCTGTCGCTGGCTCCCACCGGACGGGCTGCATCCCGGCTTCAGGATGGGGCCACCATTCATTCGGTGCTGATCCCCAGAAAAGACCGGCCCGGATTCATCCATGGAAGACAAAATCCCCTGGTGGCGGATGTGGTGATCATCGATGAAGCCTCCATGATCGACCTGGCTTTGATGACCCGGCTGATGGAAGCGATTCCCCAGTCCACCCGGGTGATTTTGCTGGGGGATGAGAACCAGCTGTCTCCGGTCCAGGCCGGAGCCGTGTTCAGCGACATCTGCAAGGCGGATGCGGTGGCGCCGATGATGGTTTCACTGACCTACAACTTCCGGTCCCGGGGTAAAACCGGGATCGAGCATCTGGCCAATGCCATCAGGAACACGGATGTCGACGAAGTTACCCGGATTCTGACCCGGGGCTCGTATCCGGACCTGATTTTTGAACCGCCCGGAAAAGATGTTTCCCGGTTGATTGAAGCCTATATCCAGTCCGGTTACGGCACTTTGATGCAACAGAAGGATTTGGCCGGGGCCCTGGATGCCATGGACCGGTTCAGGATTTTATGCGCCCATAATGTCGGTGAATTCGGAACATTACAAATTAATCATGTTTGTGAAAAAGTTTTGCGTGCCAATCCCCATTCTGCTATAACTGACCGGTATGTGAAACAGATGGTCATGATCAGAACCAATGATTCTGACCGGGGATTGTTTAACGGAGACACCGGGGTGGTTCTGCAGGAAAAAGACCATCTCGTCGCCGGTTTCAGAATGGAGGACGGTATGATCCGCAAGTTCGGATATTTGGATCTGCCTTCCCATGAGCCTGCCTTTGGAATGACCATCCATAAAAGCCAGGGATCGGAATTTGAAACAGTGCTGATCCTGATTCCGAACAAGGCGTCCCGGGTGGTGACCCGGCAGCTCTTGTATACCGGGGTGACCCGGGCAAAAACTAAAGCGGTGATACTGGGGCCCTTGTCGGTGATCCAGGCAGCCATGTCTCACCCTTTGTTTCAAACCTGCCGGATATCCAGCCGGCTGGCACGGGAAACGGATTGTTCAGCACCGGAAATTGCCATGGAGGAATGAAACCATTGAAAAACCAAGACGGGATTTCTCGTCAGATCTGGGAGTTTTTTGTTCTGTCCGGTTAACCATTTATCTTCTGATTCTGCTGGCTGTGACGTCCATTATCGGAACCGTGGTCCTTCAGAACGGATCGCCCCAGAAGTACGTTGATCTTTACGGGCAGGGAATCTACAACCTGATTCAGGTGTTTGATATTGATGACATGTATCATGCCTGGTGGTTTCTGCTGCTGTTGCTGCTTTTGTGCATCAATATCACGGTATGTTCCATCGAGCGGTTGTCCCTGAAATGGAAGACCATCTTTCCGGATCAGGTCCGGTTCAATGTCAACCGGTTTCTGAAATCCAAATCCAAACAGAGGCTTGAAACAGCAATGCCGCCACAGCCACTGACAGAAGTTTGCGATCGCTGGCTGGCAAAACAGGTCGGTCCGGTGATCCGGCAGACGGAAAATGATACCGTCTATCTGTATGCGGAAAATGGGCGTTGGACCCGTCTGGGGGTGTATGTGGTGCATGCCAGTGTGCTGCTGCTTCTGGCCGGAGCGCTGATCGGTGCGGTGTTCGGATTCAAGGCCAGTGTGCGGATCGATGAAGGCGATCAGACAGGCCGGGTGTTTGAGAGTAAAACCAGAGCCCCCATTGATCTGGATTTCATCATCCGGTGCAATGAATTCGAGGTGTCGTTTTATGACTCCGGTGCCCCTGAAGAGTTCCGGTCCAGCCTCACCATCATCGAAGACGGACAGGAAAGTCTGACCACGGATATTCGGGTCAACCACCCGCTGCGGTACAAGGGGATCAACATTTTTCTATCTTCTTACGGAACGGCCACCCCGGATCAGGTGGGGATGCGCATGGTCGACAATACCACGGGATCGGAAGTCAGCCGGGAAATCCGAATCGGCGAAACAGTCGATCTGCCGGATGGGGCAGGGCAGTTCACGCTTCAGGGGTTTCTTCCCCATTTCGAATTCCAGGGGCGTGACCTGGGGGAAACCTTTTTCGGGCTGGTGACCCTGGCCGGGGAAACCGGTTTCCAGATCGGGATGCCGATGAGATTTCCCACATTTGATAAAATGCGAAAGGGCCGGTTCGTATTTGTTGCCGAAGATTTTGAGAAGCGGTACTATCCCGGCTTCAGGTCACCAGGGATCCTGGCGTCTGGTATGTATACGCCGGGTTCATTCTGATGATCCTGGGATGCTGGGTCACTTTTTTCATGTCTCATCAGTCAGTGCTTCTGGCCGTTGTACCGGAGGATAACGGGCAGACCCGGCTGGTTCTGTCCGGCAAAACCAGCCGCAACCCCCGGAGCATGACATTGAAACTCAAACAGATGGCGGCTCATCTGGATAATTTAATAAACAAGGGTGATCGGTAATGAACAGTGCATTTGCGTTGTCTTCAACCACTTTTTTGTACGGTCTGGCAACCGTGTGTTATGTCGGGGCCTTTGCCTTTAAAAAGAAACTGTTTGCCATGGCCGGTTTTTACGTGCTGGCGACAGGACTTCTGGCCAATACGGTAGGTATCGGCCTTCGGTGGGTGGAATCGTATCAGATGGGAATCGGCCGGGCCCCGTTTTCCAATATGTATGAATCCCTGATTTTTTTTTCCTGGACCATGGCGGTGCTGTATCTCTATGTGGAGATTAAATACAGGGAACAGGGATTCGGCGTTTTTGTGTCTCCTTTGATATTTCTGGCCATTGCCTATGCATCGTTTGACCCAAGCATCAGTGCCAAGATCAATCCATTAATTCCCGCCTTGAAAAGTAACTGGCTCATTGCCCATGTGGTCACCTGTTTTCTGGGATATGCCGGTTTCGCCCTGGCGTTCGGACTCAGCCTCACCTATTTTGTCAAACGGAAACAGCCCGGAAAAAACGCTTTTTTCTCCCGGTTGCCCGATGAAGCGATCATTGATGAACTCACTTACCAGATGGTGGTGTTCGGGTTTTTGTTTTTGACCATCGGAATCATTACCGGTGCGGTGTGGGCCAATTCCGCCTGGGGGAAATATTGGTCCTGGGATCCCAAGGAAACCTGGTCGCTGATCACCTGGTTCGTGTATGCCATTTTTCTGCACCTGCGGATGATGAGAGGATGGTATGGCCGGAATCTGGCCCTGGTGTCCATCACTGGGTTCATCGCGGTGATGTTTACCTATTTCGGGGTCAACTTTCTGCTGTCCGGTCTTCACAGTTACGGCTGATCATTTGTGTCTGATACCGGTTGCGGCCAGACAGTTCATGTCTGTATGACTCGTTGCAGCAACCGGTCTGCCATCCCGTTTTCCACCTCATTTTATCTTGACAAGAAATTCAGATATTACTATAGATTAACGCGAATTGTGCTGTGCGAGGATTAATTGTATCCGGTGGGACCCACCGGATACAAAAAATATATGTCCCGGCAGGCGCCTGGACAAAGCGGATATCGGTAATATCAACTTTTTAACATGGATGGGGTTTTCATGAGTGAGATAGACAACAAAACCGAACACGGTTCCATGGACGGTGCGACAGCAGGCACTGCCGGAGACCCGAAAAATGACACAGGCCTTGGGCTGGGTGTCATTTTTTTATTGTGGCATTTCTGATATGCTTCCTGTCCGGCTGGCTTTTGTTCCCCAAACTGCTCTACTCCAAACACGAGCAACCTTTTAACTTCGATCATGTGCTGCATGTGCAGGAAACCGGAAGCTGCGATTCCTGCCACTATCTTCGGGAAGACGGCACGTTTTCAGGCATCCCCAAGCTGGTATCCTGTCTGGACTGCCATACGGATGAGCCCATGGGAGACACAAAAGACGAGGACATTTTTGCGACGGAATTTGTGGCAAAAGAACTGGAAGTCCCCTGGCATGTGTATTCCAGGCAGCCGGATTGTGTGTTCTTTTCCCATGCTGCACATATCGAGGCTGCGGGAATGGACTGCAAAGCCTGTCACGGCCCCATCGCGGAAACCCGGACGTCCAGACCCTACGAGGAAAACAGACTCACCGGTTACAGCCGGGATATCTGGGGAAAGAACATCTGGGGAATCAAGAAACATCCCTGGGACAGTATGAAAATGGATGACTGCGCCGTGTGTCACAAAGAGGAAACCGGCCATAAAGGCTATTGCTTCCAGTGCCACAAATAGAGACCATACACAAGAATTCAAAACTTTATAGAGGATGTAATATATGAAAGTTGACAGACGAAGCTTCTTGGGATTGGGAATCGGTGCGGTTGCAGGTATTGCCGTCTCCCCTGTAGGAGCCAAGCTTACGGATGATTTTTCCATCTGGACCCAGAACTGGCCCTGGACCCCGGTCCCTCCTGATGGAGAGATTTCCTTTGACCGGTCCATCTGCCATCTGTGCCCGGGTGCCTGCGGTATTTCGGTGCGGAAAATCGACAACCGGCCCGTAAAAATTGAGGGACTGGAACAGTATCCGGTGAATGAGGGCGGAGTCTGCATGCACGGTATCGCAGGACTTCAGTACTTGTATGATCCCAGCCGGGTGAAAACGCCATTGAAAAAAATCAATGGCCGGTTTGTACCGGTTTCCTGGGATGATGCCCTGGCAACGGTGGCCGGAAATCTGGGAACACTTCGAACGGATGAAAAAACAGACACTTTGGCCTGTATCATTGATTCCGATCAGGGATCGGTGGCCAGCCTGTTCAAGCATTTCATGGCGGCATTCGGGTCTGCTAATTTTCTGACCATGCCGGACCTGGAATCCTGGCTGGTTCGAACGGCAACCATCCTTCACGGCCCGGGTCATACCCTGGGATTCGATATTGGTCAATCCGACTTTATTTTGAGTTTCGGGGCCGGACTGATAGACGGTTGGGGGTCGCCGGTGGCCTGCATTCAGGCGATGGCCAGCCGGAAACAGCGGGAAGCCACCTTGGTTCAGATTGAGCCCCGGCTTTCCAACACCGCAGCCGGTGCCGACAGGTGGATTCCCATCATCCCCGGAACCGAGGCGGATCTGGCCATGGGCATGTGCGCCGTTCTGCTGAAAGAAAAATTGTTTGATCCGGGATTCGCCCGCGGGTTTGAAGGCGGATTCATGCGGTTCACCGCCATGGTACAAAAAGAATATCCGCTGGACAAAGTCGCTGCGGTCACCGGCATCGATGCTGAGGACATCCGGAAAACTGCCATCGCGTTTGCCAAAGCAAAGATGCCCGTGGCTCTTCCCGGAAAAGGACGCGGTGAAGGCGCCCAGAGTCTCAAGGAATTTGCAGCCGTTCACAGCCTTAACTGCCTGAGCGGCAATATCAACAAAAAGGGGGACGTTTGTCAAACCGCTGCCCGATTATCTGACCTTTCCTCAGCCGGTTCTGGATGATGCTGCGCAAAAAGGGGCTGCGGTGAAATCTTTGGCCTCATCGGTTCAGGAACTGGTGGCCCGGATCCATCAGTCCGGAGATTCACCGGTAAAGGCCCTGATCGTCTACAATGCCAATCCCTGCTTTTCTCTGAATGATCCGGACCGGGTCCGGACTGCCTTTGAGAAAATTCCGTTCAAGGTCTGTGTGACATCGTTCCTGGATGAAACCGCCATGGCCTCGGATGTGATTCTGCCGGTATCCACATATCTGGAGCGGATGGAAGATGTCCCCGCAAGAGCCGGTTTGGCACCGTCGGTGGTGGGACTTTCCAGACCCATGGTGAAGCCGGTGTTTGAAACCCGCAGCCCGGGCGATGTCGTGATCGCCATGGCCAAATCCCTGAACGGGACAGTGGCGGAAAGTTTTGAATGGAACGATTACGAGAACTGTCTCAAACAAGTGGCCGGCGACATCTGGAACCCTTTGTCCAAAGACGGCTATGTGACGTTGATGGATCGTCCCCCGGCCGGTTCTGTGACGACCGATTTCGGCTTTCTGGCGGAAAATCCGGCAACCGTCATGCCGGAAGGTGATCAGGAATTCAACTTGATTCCCATAGACAATATCCGGGTGCCGACAGCCGTGCCGGCGGCCTCTCCGTTTGCCATCAAAACGGTATCGGACCGGATCATCAAAGGCAGGGATATGTTTGTGGAGATCAATCCCCAGTCCGCCGGCAATTTGAAAGACGGCGGATTTGTTACCCTGACGACCCCGGCGGGATCGGTATCGGTGCGGGTGCATTTCAACGACGGGATCATGCCCGGTGTCATCGGTATGGTCAAGGGCCTTGGGCACACACTGAACAACCGGTATGTGTCGGGCAAAGGGGTGAACATCAATGAATTGATTTCATCAAAAATCGAGCCAGGTTCAGGCATGGATGCCGCTTACGGTATCAAGGCCGGGATTTCCAAGGCCTAAACGGATGTGGATAAATTTTCAAAGAGGTTCTGATGATACACGATAAAAAAGCTCATAAATACGGCATGGTGATCGATCTGGACAAATGCACCGGATGCGGCACCTGCGCAGTGTCCTGCATGTCCGAGAACAATGTGCCGTTCAAGGAGGATGAGTCCGATAAAAAGGACAGCATCACCTGGATGCGGGTTTACCGGCTGACCAACGGAAAACCGTTTCCGGACGTAGAAGTGGCGTATCTGCCCAGGCCCTGCCAGCACTGCGGCGGCAAAGGCGATCACGGGCACTCCCCCTGTGTTTCGGTCTGTCCGGCCACTGCCACGGATTATGGCTATGATACCGGGATTGTTTCCCAGATTTATACCCGGTGTTTCGGATGCCGATACTGCATGGCGGCCTGCCCTTACCATGCCCGGTATTTTAACTGGTGGGATCCGGTATGGCCTGAAGGCATGGAAAAATATTTAAGTCCAAATGTGTCACCGCGGATGCGGGGTGTGGTGGAAAAATGCAGTTTTTGCTATCACCGGTATCAGCTGGCCCGGGAAAAAGCCTATGTCAACGGGTCGGAGGAGATCCCGGAAGAGGATTATCAGACCGCGTGCACCACGGCCTGCCCGGCCGGCGCCATCGTTTTCGGTGATTTGAACAACCCCTCTCACAAGGTTCATCAGATCGTCAAACCCGACCCCCATCCGGATCCGCTGAATCCAGATGTGGTGGGAAAATCCAGAAATCCCAAAGTGTTCCGGCTGCTGGAACGGCTTGGAACCAATCCCAAAGTGTATTACATGTCCGGGCGGGAATGGGTGAGAAAATGGGAGATCACTATCTGGACGGGGAGTGGGACAAAGTGAAGAACGTCTATGGGGCGGCTTCCCATGAATAGAAAATCCAAAATCGATGTGAGGAGTAATTGAATATGGATGCTGCATTAATACCTGAAGGTGCAAAACGGTGTTCATTCCCCAAATTCATGCTGGGGATCGCCATTGTGGGAGCGGTTCTGCTCTGGGGCGTTTATGCCATGCTGCTGTGCTGGTTCAAGGGGTTGAACCAGACCAACATGAACGACTATTACGGGTTTGCCCTGTGGATCTGGGCTGATTTGGCTGTCATCGCCCTGGGCGGTGGCGCATTTTTCACCGGTCTGCTCAAATATATATTCAAGGTGGATGAACTCAAAAACATTATTAACTTTGCCGTGATCATCGGGTTTATTTGCTACAGTTCGGCCCTGTTGATTCTGGCCATCGATATCGGCCAGCCCCTGAGAGGATGGTTCATTTTCTGGCACGCCAACGTGCATTCCATGCTCACGGAAGTGGCGTTCTGTCTGTCCTGCTACTTTGCGGTGCTGACCATTGAGTTCATTCCCAATATTCTAGAAAATCGGCAGCTCAATAAAGTGCCGTTTTTCACCACCTGGCCCACAACATGCACGGCACCATGGCGGTGTTCGCCGCCACCGGGGCGTTTCTTTCCTTTTTCCACCAGGGATCGCTGGGTGGGGTGGCCGGAGTGATGTACGGCCGGCCGTTTGCCGTCCGTGAAGGCCTGTTGATCTGGCCGTGGTCGTTTTTCCTGTTCACTTGGTCGGCTGCTGCCTTTGGTCCGTGCTTTACGCTGTTGGTGACCCGAGTCACCGAGACGGTGACCGGCAAAAACTGGTCAAGGACAATGTGATTCAACTGTTGGCCAAAATTTCCGGATGGATGATCGTCACCTACATGATCGCCAAACTCATCGATACCTGGTACTGGGCACATTACACCGCGCCGGGACTGGGCTTCGAACTGAGTCACTTCTACACCAACAACGGGTTCTATGGATACTGGATCCTGGTGGCGGAAGTCATTGTCTGCGGCGTTGTTCCGGGTCTTCTGCTGATCAACAAGTCTACCCGGGAAAATCCTACCACCCGGCTGATCGCCATTGTTCTGGCAGTCATCGGCGTGTCTCTGAACCGCTGGGTCATGGTGCTTCAGATCATGGCAGTGCCGGTGATGCCCTTTGATACTTGGGCGTTGTACATTCCATCCTGGCAGGAAGTGGCCACCACCATTCTGCCGGTGGCGTACGGGATCATCTTGATTGCGTTTGCATACCGCTATCTGCCGGTATTTCCCCAGGAATTGGAATTGAACCAGGCCAAGGCCCAGGAATCTTAGGAAAGGAGAAGAATTATGTTTCCATTTATTTTTGAGTGGGTATGGGACATCGGCCACTTGCTGTTTTTCGGCGGCTTCTGGTATGCCATTGGAATTCTGGGGGCTGGAATGACCTACTGCATTGTTAAGGCGGCCATGGATACCATGAATGATTCAGGAAGCAGCCACTGAAATTGAAATCAAAGGCATTTGATTGGTAGATAATCACCGGCCCGGCTCTGAAAGTCAGAACCGGGCCATTTTTTTGTCAGGACGGCATATCCGACTGCCGCTTTGGATCCATTTATTTTTTCGGGGCCACCGCTATCCAGTAAACAGCCCAAGACAGAATCACCGGCACCAGGCCGATAATTGCAAAGCGCAGCCAAGGTCCTGCCCAGGGCTTGATCGCCAATGCGGCAGAGGTGGGGTACAGCACCGAGGCCACTATGGCGGCCCTTTTTTTCCAGGATAACCGGGCAATTTTTCTCCTGGGAGTGTCGGTTGACTGGGGTTTGAGCACCCTGGGTAAAATCAGGATGCCGGATATCAAAAGAATCAGAACCAGAATTTCGCTGATACCGGTCACACTGTATTTCCTTTTTTAAACAGTTGCAGGTAAATGGGGGTTATATCCCAGAGAAGCCGTGATTTGTCAATGCCGGCGACTCATTATTCCAGATGGGTCTGAATGAAGTCGGCCATGTGTGTCAGGACCCGGCTCGGTTGTTCGACATGAGGGGCATGGCCGCAGTCCGGAATAAGCCAGGCCTCGCACTGGCCGGTTTTTCCTGGATGGCTGCCAGCTGGGCCGCGGTTCCGTAAGGATCTGCCGCACCCTGGACGGCCAGAACCGGGACCTGGATGCGGGGTAGAAATTTTTGAATGTCCCAGTATACAAATTTCGGGTTGAGCCAGGCCCGGTTCCATCCCCAAAAAGCGTTGTCTGTGTTGCAGCCATGATATCGGGTCAGTTTTTCCCTGAGACGGCCAGACTCAAAGGCAGTGCGTGCGGATCGGATGGAACCTAAGGTGACAGGTTCGCAGAACACATGGGCTGCTTCCGTGATCACAGCCTTCAATCCGCGGGCGCCATGCCGGGCGCCTGCATGAATCAGGGCGATGGATCCGCCGTCAGAGTGTCCGATCAAAATATAGGTGTCAATGTGTGCCTCAGCCAGTATGGCCGGCAATACATTTACCGCCTGAGTGTGCATGAAATTGAGTTTCCAGGGCAATGGGTTAGGATCCGATTCACCATACCTGAACGGGAAAAACAAATGCATCGCAGTCGGTCAGCTCGGCCAGACGTTCGGGAAAGTTTTTCCACATCTCGACACAGCCCAGGCCTTCATGAAGAAACACCAGTACCGGCCGGTTTTGTCTGCCGTACCGGTACCGGCGGATCTCATACCGGGTATCGGCGGCTGTGAGAAACCGGGTCATGGTTTGTTCCGTTTTTGAAAAAAGGTTCCAGGGAAGCCGGTTGTAGCGGATCAAATGATAAATGGCGTATACAACCACTCCGTCATCCACCCATCCCAGGACCGGGACCAGAAATTCGGGAATCAGGTCCACCGGCGAAATCAGATAAACCAGTCCCAGAAAGGCCAGTAACAGTTTGTGGGACGTTTTTATGGTCGCCATGAGTTACTCCAAAGCATTCAGCACATCCATCATGGTGAACACCCGTCCGGTTCCCTGAGAATCAGCCATCTGCTTTTTCAAAAACACCACCGCATCGAACGTGCCTTCCACATAGATCCGCCGGCCGTTGATATTGTGCTTGAATTCAAACAGGGCGGTTCCATCCGGTGCGGTCAGGGTATAGGTGTGCCAACCGTGTCCGGTCAGATATTGCTCTGGAACATGCCACACGTTTTTCTGGATTTCAGGGTCCCTGATCTGCTGGATCTGTTCCGGTTGGAAATCGACGCCCAGACGGTTGAAATATCTTACCATGGCTTTGGCTGTACCGGATGTGTCCGCCTTTCCCTGTTGGTGGCTTTCCTTGATGTCAAGGGTGTAGCCGGTGAATAGGCCTGGGAACTGGTCGGCGGCAAATGCCATCATGGCCTGAAACCCGACGATCTGTTTGGCCATGTTGGGCGCAATCACCGCTGGAACCGCCCCTTCAGACACATCTGTTTCCAGGGCCTGCCGGTCTCCGCCGGTGGTTCCCATGACAAAGGGAAGTCGGTGCCGGATGTAAAACCGGGCATTGGCATTGACGGCAGACGGGTGGGTATAGTCAATAACGGTAATATCCCGGAACTGTTGCTGAAGTTTCGAAATTGCGGTTTCCCGCTCTCCCGGCTGGATCAGTGTGACATGGATACCGTCGATCCGTACACTGTCATCCGGGATATCCGGGCCGGTCAATGACGCGGGAATGAGCTGAAAACGGGGATCAGACAAGGCGGCCCGGGCCATGGCCGATGCCACGTTGCCAGGCAGCCCGTTGATCATCACAGGAATTTTTTCCATGGTACTTTCTCCTACAGGCACATAACCAGTTTTGTAAAGCGGCGCAGGCTCTCGGGTGCCCTGGTCCTGACCCAGTGTTTCAGGGATGCGGTCGCCGGCGGGATAAAGGTTTCAAACCATCCTTTATTTTTGACCTGGCTCAAATATGCGAATGCCCCGAGTATTTGAAGGTTCCGGGTTAAAGAACAATAGTCAAAGCTTTGGACAAACCGCTGCCGGCTGTCCAGGGATACCATGTCCAACCGGTCCATTGCATACGCAAGCAGGTCTGTCTGAACCGGTCTGGGCAGCATCACATAAGGATCGATCAACAAGGAAGCCAGGTCATACTGCAGTGGCCCCAGCCGGGCAGCCTGAAAATCAATAAAAAACGGCTCATTGTTGTGGATCATGATATTTCTGGACTGGCAGTCCCGGTGCATTAAACCCTGCATGCCGCCGGCCAGGGCGTGGTCGGCAATCAGTTCAAATTCATGTTCCAATGCGTCAAAGTCAATGTTTTTTCCCAGATAGCCCCGGACAAAGGCCTCCACAAAATACCGGCATTCTTTTTCCAGGATCAGCGGCTTTGAATAATAGGCGGTTTGGCAGGTCCAGGACAGGTCAAACGCCTCAGCCCCTTTTGTGAGAACCGGATCAGCCGGTCTATCACCTTCCGGTAAAGGGCGTTGATCTCCGTGTTGTCGGATGTCTGTTTCACGGCATCCGACAGGTGGGTGCTACCCAGGTCCTGGACCGCCACCACTCCGGCCAGAGCATCATGGGCCAGTATCCGGGGAACCGCAATGCCTTGACGGTCCAAGTGATTGCCGATGGTGATAAAGGCATTCACCTGGGCACGGTGGTCTGTTCCCGAAAGAGAGATGCCGTGATCGCAGACCACTGCGGATTTCCGGCTGCCCACTGGAGAAAATGATTTGGAGCCATCATGGGCCGGCATTGCCCGGAACCATGATCGGTCCGAACCGTCTCCGGAAAGGGGCTGGACGTCCAGGTGCCTGACCGGGATATCCAGGGCAGAGGCACCGACCCAGGCCCTTGCCGTTCGGGAATAGGTCCTGATGGTGCCGATATCTTCCCAGAAAAGGTCTCTGGCCACATACGCCTTGACCTGTCTGGATGAGCACAGTCGCGTATACCAGTCGATACTGGAAAATACCGTCTCATCAGGCAGATGGTCAAAGATTTTCGGAGACAGCACCTGAATGCCGGTGAACGCCAGTCCCCGGCCAGGATTACGGAAACCGGTGATCCAGGCATCCGGATCCATGGTCACTTGGTTCAGGTCTTTCCGGTCATGGAGCACCAGGGTGGCCAGAGCCCGGTTTTCCAGATGAAATTGCCAGATCTCAGTCAAATCGATATCGGTCACCACATCGCTGTTGATGACAAAAAGCTGCTGTCTTCCATGTGTTTTCTGACATTGGCAATGGCGCCACCCGTGCCCAGAATCAGGGGTTCATGCTTTTCACGGATCTCCACATCCGGGCCGGAGTTCAACGATGAGAGAAAATCAGTGATCTGATGCGACAGATGGTGGGTGTTGATCAGAATCCGCCGGCACCCGCATGCCGTTAACCGGTCAATGGTATGCTTGAGAGCCGGAATTCCTCCCAGGGTGAACAGGGGCTTGGGCAGGCTTCGGGTATAGGGAAGCAGTCTGGTTCCGAATCCGGCTGCCAGAATCAGTGCATTCATTATCAGTGATCAGGAAGCGATCACCCGGATCAACCGGGTGATGATCTGTTTGTAGTAATCGATCTGAATCTGGTCTTCAGATCCACTGATGCCATTCCGGGCGAAGAAACGGGCCGCATTCCGGTAGTTGATCAGGGACAGGGACTCTTTCAGGGTTACCTGTTTGCGCTTGTACAGCCGGATCCCGTGGGCATGGATTTTTTTGGCCAGTTCTTTCTCATCCTGGGGTACTTTTTTTTCTTTTTCAAAGAAGAGCAGTGCCGTTTCATAGGATTCTAGAAACGGCAGCATGAATGCGGCAAACCATTTGAGTCTGCGCAGCCCCCGGGATGTCAGGTTGAGCATATCCATGCGGTCAGGATCCGGCACCAGAATCCCTTCGTTGATAAACCCTTTGATGCAGTTGGAAATGTATTCTTCACAAGTGGTCTCCTCGTCGTTGAAGAACTCATCGTGAAACAGTTTGTCTAAAAACCGGTATCGCCTGACCAGGTCCGGCAGTGCAAATTTGAAACGGTCCACTTCCAGAATTGCCACAGCCGTATAGGCGGCCGGAACAAAAAAAGAGATCACGGAATTTTTGTAATAATCCAAAATTGCGCGTTTGTTGTGCTTGACGATAAAGTAGGTGTCATCGGTGACGTCCTCTTCATCTTCATCCACCAGTCTATGAAATTTCTGGACAGAAAATTGTGAATCACGGTGTTGTAAGTATTGTCCAGATCCAGAAGCAGGGTTTCAGACAGTTCCACCTTGTCGTTCATCAGGATGTTGAGATAGGTATTGGCCCGCTCGATCATCTGTCCTTTTGAAAAACTGTTTTTGTGACCGTTCAAAATAGCGCTGGCAATAATGCCATGGGGGGTGGCTACCGCCTGCCGGTTAATGGCTGCCATCAGTTTATAACTAAATTTTTTTGACAAACGTCATGAATTCTTCATTGGTGGCCCGGGAGGGATTCATGTGTTTGCTGTGCATATAGGATTTGATGGAAATGGGTTCATCAAACCGGATGTAGACTTTGCCATATTTTTTTTTTCAGAAATTTGCGGGTACTGATCAATCCTTTCAGGGTTTCCGGGCTTTTACTGCCACCTTCGATTTCTTTGAGATAGGCATCTTCCTCCAGGACCCGGTCATACCCGACAAATATGGGCACAAAATACAGGTTATCACAGGCTCCGTTCAGGAACGCTTTAATAATCATGCCCATTCCACCTGGCCGGGGAGTCAGCAGTTTGCCGGTGCGGCTCCGGCCTCCTTCGATGAAAATTTTGATATTGAATCCTTCATACAGCAATTTTTCCAGGTATGCAGCAAAAATTTTGCTGTACAGCCTGGCCCCTTTGAAGGTCCGTCTCAGGAAAAATGCCCCTCCGCCTCTGAAAAGGGGGCCCAACGGCCAGAAAGACAGATTTTTCCCGGCTGCAATATGGGGGCAGGGCATGTTGTTTCGAAACATGACATAGGGCAGCAGCAGATAATCCAGATGGCTTTTGTGGCAGGGAACCAGGATCAAGGGGGCTTCGGTGTATTTTTCACGCATTCGGTTGATCTGTTTCTGGTCCACCACCAGACCTTCGAAAATGTTGTTGAAGATCCAGGTCAGAATCCAGTTGCCCAGATTGATGATCCGCAGGTTGTAGTTGGCCGCGATTTCATTGATATAGGCGGCTGCTTTTTTGTTGGTTTTTTTCAATGAAATATTTTTTTCTGCGGCATATTCCGCCAGAAATTCCCTGAGAGACTGACGGGTCAGAATATCTTCAGTGATTTCCTGGCGCGATTTGAGCACCGGTCCGGTAATGCTTTTTCGCTGCCGGTTCAGGATATCCACCAGATAGCTTCTGAGCCGATGGGTCTGGAATTCAGAATCCAGGCGTTCAATGTCTGGTCTGGAAAGAAAATCTTTGAGATTCACGGGGCGAGCCAGTTCCACCCGGATCTTTTCCGGATGGCGCAAAAGAATCGTCATCCGTTTCAACCAACCGGGCTTTTCATTGGTTCCGAACAGAATTTCGCCCAGGCCAGGATTTTTGTGCATGGGTTTGGTCACATAGATGATGTCTTCCGGGATGATAATCAGCGGGCGTTTCATGTGCTTCTGATATTCAATCAGATGATACAGCGGATCCGGGGTGGCCCGGATGAACCGGTTGTAGAAATCATCTTCTTCAATCAGATGCACAAACCCGGATGTCCCGGAGTACAGCTCCTGAAACGCATACCCGGACTTGTAGAAATCCTTGAAAGTGAAATGATGACAAAAATAATCCAGATGGGACAGCCAGGTCCGCAACACCCGTTTTGCGGGCAGCAGAAAAAAGAAATGCAGGTCAAACCCCAATTCCGGGTAGGGCAGATCCAGGTTTTTGAGGTGCGTATGGAAATACAGAAAGTCAAATAACCTTTTGTTTTTGCTGGCATATATGATACATGAGTTTTTGTCTATCGCCTGTATTTTTTCCAGATTGTGATCATCTAAATGGACTTTTTGTGCCAGGCGGTTCATTATTTTCCGGGTCACATAGCTGTGATTGCCTGGATAGAGATTGGTGAAGTAATCAGACGTGTCTCCCAGCAGGTAATGAATGGTACAGCGTATCCTGCCCCTGATCCGGGGGATCAGGGTTTTGAAAAACTGGAAAAGGTGCATGGATGATCCCTATATGGTTATAGCTTTACAACAGTGTGATATCCAACCGGTATCTAGTACCAGACCTGACCTTTAAAGGCAATATGATTGTTGAAAACCAAGGGGGCCCACTGCCAAAATGGCCTTGATATATCAATGGTCCTGTGGTATTTTTCAAAAACTGTTAACAAGAAAGCTTTTTTTGTGTGACCCATTTCGGGTGGTGAAAAAAAACAAGGAGGAGTTAATTATGAAAACGTTGATCGGCGGTGCAATTGCAGTGCTTCTCGGTGTGGTTGGACTGGCAGTGTGGTTTGGTCATTTTTTGAATCTGCTGGCTGGGTGTATTCCGCCGGTTCTGCTGCTGGGCGGGGGGCTTGCATTGTATCTGGGATTTGATGAACTCAAGGATTCGTGGAAGAACAAAGAAGGCAAAGAAGCCCCTGCAGAAGATCAATCGCGGATCGCCGAACTGGAAAAAGAACTGAACGAACTCAAGAAAAAATAATTCAGGCGGTTCAGATGAACCGGTTTGCTCTGTTCGAATATCAGAAGGGCCAGTTTCAGACCGGCCCTTTTTTATGCCCGTTTGTATCCGGCGGACCTGCGGGCCGGATATGTTGTTTTAAAGAGTGTCTCGCACGGTTATTTATAAAGGTAACAGGTCTGTGAATCGGTTTTAAATGTTTCCACTTCGGATTTCCACTGATTCCTGATTTCAGTGATGTCCTTCAATGAGCAAAGATCATTGCGGATGGAGGCATCCCCAATGATCAGGTCCAGCGGAAGACGGTCGTATTCATATTCATACGGGGGCGGTTTAAAAGCCACGGCTTCCGGATGGTGCCTGATGATCATCTGTAATGCCAACAGGGAAGCGGTATAGGGGTCAAACCGGTTTCTGTCCGTGACATGGATGTGAAATCCTTTGCAGACCTGATCCTGCCACTTGCCGGAAGTGGGCTGAAAGCATACCGGCCTGAAAAATGCTCCCGGCACGTCCCGATTCAATATGGGCGCCATGGCGGCCGTGTCCAGAAACGGGGCTCCGAATTGCTCAAAAGGCAGGGTGGTGCCGCGTCCTTCACTGATATTGGTTCCTTCAAAGATCACCTGACCCGGATAAACCATGCAGGACAGCGGTGTGGGCAGGTTGGGCGAGGGGGAATCCAGGCCCGTCCGGTGTCATGCCAGTACATATTCCGCTCCCACCCGGACATGGGCACGACGGTCAGGTCGCACCCGATCCGAAAGGTCTGGTTGAAAAACCGGCAAATTTCTCCGACAGTCATGCCATGACGTATGGGAATGGGAAACCGGCCCACAAACGAAGCAAATTCCGGTCTTAGAACGTTGCCGGCGACCTGGTTCCCGCCGATGGGGTTGGGCCGGTCAAGAACAACCACGGGTTTTCCGGTTTGGGCCGCCACTTCCATGCAGTAGGAAATCGTGTAGATAAAGGTGTAGACCCGGGTCCCCACATCCTGAATGTCCACCACCAGCGTGTCGATATGGTCAAACATCTGTGCTGTCGGAATCCGGGTGTGGCTGTAGAGGCTGTATATCGGGATATCCATCTCCGGTTCCCGGCCGTGGGGGATTCAATCATGTTGTCCTGTTTTTCCGCATGAAATCCGTGCTGGGGAGAAAACAGGGCGGTCAGATGACCGGGAAGCAGATTCTGGAATATACGGACCGCATGATAAAACCGGAAGTCCACAGATGCGGGATTGGCAAGCAGGCCCAGGCGCCGGTCTTTGAGCAGTGATAAAAAACCATGTTCCAGGTTTTCCAGTCCGATGGTGACACAAGGCTGCATAGGTTTCTCCACAGAATCAGTTCGTGTTACAGGTTATCATTGACAAACGACCAAATCCTAACTATGTGGATGCCTGACTGCAACCATTAATTTGTTTTTATTTGTTTTTTAGGGAAGGAAATCTGTCCATGTTGTTCAAAATCAGTGATTCCATCGCATCCCTGAAGCCTTATGAGGCTGGCAAGCCGCTAAAGGCACTTGAACGGGAATTCAATATTCACTCGGCGGTAAAATTGGCCTCCAATGAAAATCCGCTGGGATTTTCGCCGCTGGTCACGCAAGCAGTGATGAAAAACCTGCATGGCATGAACCGGTATCCGGAACCGGTGGCCCATGACCTGTGCCGGGAACTGGCCCGGTATCACAAAGTAACACCCGAAAATATCGTTTTGGGAAACGGATCGGATGACCTGATCGCCTTGCTGGCCCATGCGTATCTGAATCCCGGGGATCAGGCGATGATGCCCCTGCCTTCATTTCTCATGTATGAGATCTGCGTGAAAACCGCCAAAGGGATTCCGGTGATGGTGCCCCTTTCCGGGTTTGACACCCCGTTGGCAGCCATGCATGGAAAAATCTCTGCCAAAACAAGACTTGTGTTTGTCACCAATCCGTTCAACCCGACAGGCAGCATCGTGACAGAGAATGCATTTGCCACCTTTTTGAAGCAGGTCCCCCCGGATGTCCTGATCGTGGTGGATGAAGCTTATATGGAATTCGTTCGGGAAAAGACCGTGTACAATTCGCTGAAAAATCCTCTGGCTGATCCCCGGATCGTGACATTGAGGACCTTTTCCAAAGCTTATGGCCTGGCTGGCTTCAGGATCGGTTACGGGATCATGGACCGGGAGGTGGCAGAGATTCTGAACCGGATCCGCCAGCCTTTCAATGTCAACGGGCTGGCCCAGGTGGCGGCGGAAGCCGCCCTTTCAGATCAGGACTTTTTGAAAAAAGCATCCATACGGTTCATGAGGGAATCGACTATCTAACCCAGGAACTGTCCGGTCTGGGGCTGGACCCATTGCCCACCCAGGCCAATTTTCTGATGGTGGATGTCAAAACCGATGCTACGGAATTGTTCACCCGGCTGCTGTATCACGGCGTGATTGTCCGTTCCATGAAATCGTACGGATTTGATACCTTTTTGCGGATCAATGCCGGTATCCCTGAAGAAAATCAGGCCTGTATCGCTGCATTGAAAACGGAGCTGTCATGACCTTTCGAATCATAACCATTGACGGGCCGGCCGGTGCCGGTAAAACAACGGTCAGCCGCCTGCTGGCAAAAAAACTTGGCTGTGTCCGGGTGGACACAGGGGCCTTGTACCGGGCGGTGGCTTTTGAAATCCACAGGCAGCAGATCTCCTGGAAAAACGATGAAGATCTCACGGGTTTTTTATCCCGGTTGGATCTGAATGTGATGCTTGAAAATGAGGAAATGCGGATTTTATCCTCGGGCCGGGATATCACTTCTTTTATCCGCACTCCTGAAATCACCATGCTTGCATCTGCCTCCTCAGCCAGACCACCGGTCCGGGCCGCCCTTCTGGAAATCCAGCGCCGGATCGCCCGGAAGCAGGATGCGGTGTTTGAAGGCCGGGACATGGGCACAGTGGTTTTCCTGACGCCACGGTCAAGTTCTTTCTGGTGGCGGATTTAACGGTCCGGGCCCGCCGCCGATATGACGAAATGCCGGATTCTGAAAAAGACCTGTCCCGGATCCAGGCGGATATGGCAGCCCGGGATGAACAGGATTCCCGGCGTGCCCAGGCACCCTTGAAACCCGCTCACGATGCTATTCTCATCGATTCTTCCCAGCTGACAGCCCCCCAGGTGGTGGAGGAGATGCGCAAGTATCTTTAGAATCAACAGACAGATTGATTATTTTATTGATTTTTTATTTACTGATTGCTATAAAGATAAATTGTACTCACATTCTTTGAGCCGGTCTGACCGCCCAGGGATGCGGGTAACTAAATTCGATTAGGGGGATTATTATTAATGAACCACATTGCTGAAGAGAACGAAAACCAGGAAATGAATACTGAAGAATTAGAGACACAGGACGTGGACATCGAGGCCCGGGAAACGGAATTGGACACAGAAGAAGAATCCAGTGCACCCGAAGAAGTGAATGCCCTGTCACCGGAAACGGAAATCACCGGTGAAGAAACCATGGAAGAGTTACTGGGTATCTATGAATCCAGCCTCAAGAAATTTGAGGAGGGGCAGGTCGTCACAGGGACGGTCATCTCCGTGGGCCGGGACATGGTCCTGGTTGATGTGGGATATAAATCGGAAGGCCGGATCTCTATTCAGGAATTCATTGATGAGAAAGGCAATGTCAATGTCAAAGTCGGTGACCAGTTTGAGGTCATGATTGAAGTGTGGGATGAAGAAGAGGAAACCGTGCTTCTGTCCCGGGACAAGGCCAAAAAGGTCAAGGTGTGGGATGCCATCAAGGATATCTATGATGCCGATGGTACCATTGAGGGTGTCATCACCAACCGGGTCAAAGGCGGATTTTCCGTTGACATTGGCCTTCAGGCATTTTTGCCCGGATCCCAGGCGGATCTGCGCCCCATCCGGAACATGGATGAGATGGTCAACAAGACTTATGAATTCAAAATTCTGAAGTACAACAAACGGCGCAATAACATTGTCTTGTCCCGGAGGTTCTGCTGGAAGCGGAACGGGAAAAACTGCGGGCCGCTACCCTGGAAGCCATTGAAAACGACAAGGTCATGGAAGGGATTGTCAAGAATATCACGGAATACGGGATTTTCGTGGATCTGGGCGGTGTGGACGGTTTGCTGCATATCACCGACATTTCCTGGGGCCGTGTCAAGCATCCGTCAGAACTTTACTCAGTGGGCGACAAAATCACAGTCAAAATTTTGTCCTATGATTTCGAAAAGGAGCGTGTGTCTTTGGGCATGAAGCAGCTGACGCCGGATCCCTGGACCACGGCGGAGGAAAAATACCCCATTGGTTCGAAAATCACCGGAAAAGTGGTGAGCCTGACCGATTACGGTGCGTTTATTGAACTGGAGGAAGGGGTGGAAGGCCTCATCCATGTCAGTGAAATGTCCTGGACCCGTAAAATCCGGCATCCGTCCCAAATGGTTTCCGTGGGCGAGGAAATCGAGGCTGTGGTACTGGACCTTAAACCAGATAACCGGCGAATTTCTCTGGGCATCAAACAGACCCAGGAAAATCCCTGGGAAGTGATCTCCCAGAAATACCCGGTAGGCACCATCATCGAGGGCAAGATCAAAAATATCACAGAATTCGGCCTGTTCGTCGGTATTGATGACGACATTGACGGGCTGGTCCATATTTCCGATATTTCATGGACAAAACGGATCAAGCATCCGTCCGAGGTGTACAAAAAAGGCGATACCATTCAGGCCGTGGTTCTGGATATAGACAAAGCCAACGAACGGTTTTCCCTGGGTATCAAACAGACCCAGGCCGATCCTTGGGAAACCGTAGCCCAGCGGTACGAAGTGGGCACGGAAATCTCCGGGGTCATCACCAACCTTACGGACTTCGGCGTATTTGTGGAACTGGAAGAAGGGATCGAAGGCCTGGTGCATGTGTCTGAGATCAGTAAAGAAAATGTGAAAAGCCCCAAGGATCATTACCAGGTGGGCGACAGCATCACCGCCAAGGTCATGAACATCAATTCGGAAGAGCGCCGTATCGGTTTGTCCATCAAACGGCTGGAAGACGATGATGATGACAGATATCTGGAGGAATTTGCCAAGAACCTGAAACCGGCCACGTCTTCCTTTGGAGAAATCCTGCGCAGCAACATTCAGGAACAGATCGAAGCCAACAAAGCTCAGGAAAACAAAAAAAGACAAATAGACTTATCACTGTCTTTTAGTTCTGCAATACCTTAGAATAAAATGATAAAGGGCCGGGTAAAATTTTTTTGCCCGGCCCTTTGTGCATGTGGCATCTGTAGGTTGTGTAAGATTTAAAAAAAGGAGTCTGAATTCATGTTTTCACGACGTCATCCGGTCCTATTTTTTTTGCTGATACTGGCAGTCTGTGCCACGGTTGTCTGCGTGGGCGGATTGCTGGTGGTGTTTTCCGTTACCCGGTTGATGGCCGGCTCAGCCATAACGTTTCAGGAACAACCGGGCAACATCGGTATCGTTGAGGTGACTGGGCCGATTGTCTCTTCCAGGCAGGTGATTGAAAATATTAAAACATTCCGGGACGATGATGCCATCAAAGCCATTGTGATCCGGGTGGACAGCCCCGGAGGAGGAGTGGGGCCGTCCCAGGAAATTTTCCGTGAAGTGGTGAAAACCCGGCCGGTCAAAACCGTGATCGCATCCCTGGGGGCCGTGGCCGCGTCCGGTGGATATTATGTCGCTGCCGGGGCCCAGGCCATCGTTGCCAATCCGGGTACCATTACCGGTAGCATCGGGGTGATCATGAATCATCTCAACCTGACGGATCTGGTTCAGAAAATCGGTATTGCACCGGTGGTCATCAAAAGCGGTGAGTTTAAGGATCTCGGATCTCCGTTCCGGGAACTTGGAAAAAACGAAAAACAACTGCTTCAACAGATGGTGGATGAGCTCCACCAGCAGTTTGTGGCTGATATGGCATTTGCCCGGGATATGCCGGAAGAAGCCCTGGCCAAGCTGGCGGACGGCCGGGTGTATACCGGTCAGACCGCTTTGAATCTGAAACTGATCGACCGCACGGGAAACCTGGAGGATGCTGTGGCCTGGGCCGCCGAACTGGCTGGCATGGAAGAAAAACCGGTGCCGGTGTATCCGAAGGACACCCCCATATCCATTATGCGGAAAATGACCCGGACCTTATTCAAAGACCTCGATATCTCCGGCGCGTGGCGGATAATCTCCGGTACATCATCCAATAGCGAGATCACCGAGGAGGGGGTTCCGGGAACCGGTCCCCCGTCAATGACTATATCCAGACGGGGACCGAAATAATCATGAAGCAGTGAGGGATCCTGAAAGACCTTGCCTTTGGGATCTGTGGCGGATGTGGAGATGATGGGGTTACCCAGTCCCAAAGCCAGGGCCAGGGAGATTTTGTGGTCCGGTACCCGGATGCCGGCTGTTTTTCGGTTGGTGAGCATGATTTTGGGAACCATTCTGGATCCCGGCAGCACAAAGGTATAAGGACCGGGCAACAGCCGTTTCATATTCCGGTAGGCGATGTTGGACACCTTGGCATAAGTGGCGATGTCTTTCAGGTCCGGACAGATAAAACTGAACGGTTTTTTTGGATCGCGCTGTTTGATGGCATACACCTGTTCAATGGCTTTTTTGTTCATGATATCGCATCCGATACCGTAAAATGTATCAGTGGGATAGGCGATGATGCCTCCTTTTTCAAGGATTCCTACAACCTGTGAAATCAGTCTTTCCTGGGGATTGTCCGGATTTATCTTCAGCAGCATGGCATCGGTTCCTGTAAATAATAAACTCAATCCGGTACCATATCATATCTGCTGGCTGTGGCAAGAAAAAATCCAGTGGCATTCTTGACTTGACCGAGAACCCCGGCCAGGGGTATGGTAACCTATCTTTTTTGAATAAAGGAGCTTGTTATGGAAAAACAGATTCTCATTCCCGTGGATGGTTCCCGGACATCGGTGCAGGCCGTCAGATATGCGGCCCGGGTGTCCTCGTTTGTCAGGGAACTGCATTGCGTGCTGTTTCATGTGCAGGCCCCGGTTTCTTTGTATCTTAAGGAAGAGGCTGCCAGGGACATGCATGTCCGCACCCAGATGAACAAGGCTTTGAAAAAAAATGAGGCAGCGGCAATGAAGATTCTGAATGAGCTCAAATCGGAAATGACAGATGCCGGTTTTCCTGAAGACCGGATCCGTCTTCTGACCCGGCCCAGAGAGCTGGGGCTGGCCCAAGATGTGATTGAATATGCCCAGAAAAACATGATGGATGCCATTGTGGTGGGTCGGCGCGGTGTGTCAGGAATTCAGAAATTTTTCGACACCAGTGTTTCTGATGCCATTTTAGAGCGGTCCCAGGTGATTCCTGTGTGGATGGTGAGCAAAGATGTCCGGCAGGATTTGTCCGAGAAGGTTCTGGTGGCCATTGACGGGTCTGAAGATGCGTTGAGGGCGGTGGATCATGTGGGATTCATGGTATCGGAAAATAAAGAGATCCATGTGACCCTGATCCATGTGACCAACACAGCCCGCAACTATTGTGAAATTGACTTGGAGGCGGACCCGGAATTCGTTCATATTATTGAAAAGAAAGACAGGGCCTGTGTGGATCTGTTCTACCCCAAAGCCATGGAAAAATTCGAACAGCTGGGGCTCACAAAGGATCAGATGAACATTCACACCCTGGAAGGTTCCCGCCGCATCGGACAAGATGTGGTGGCGTATGCGGAAAAAAACAAATTCACCACGCTGGTTATTGGCCGGCGGGGGATCAACAAATCCTTTTTCATGGGATCGGTGTCCCGTCAGATCATTGGGTGTGTATCGGATTGTGCGGTCTGGATTGTTCCCTGAAAGACCTTGAAAGGCTTAACCGTCTCCGAAGCTGATGCCCAGGGCCCGCGCCGTCATGACCAGCTCCCCGTCTTCGGGAACGGTGCGGATCCGGTTTACGGCATCGGCCAGAGGGACCGGCGCGATGCCCGTCCCGGTCAGGGCCGCCATCATACCGAACTGTTTTTTGGCGATCATCTGGACCGCATAGACTCCGAACCGGGTGCATAACTGGCGGTCGAACTGAGTCGGGGTGCCGCCCGCTGCAGGTGCCCCAGCACCACGCACCGGGATTCTTTCTGGGTCCGGGTCTGGATTTCTTCGGCCACCCGCTGCCCGATACCGCCCAGACGGAGTTCCCGGTTTTCCTTTTCCGGTTCAATAGAAATACGATCTTGTCCGGCCGGTGCGGCCCCTTCCGCCACAATCACGATAGTGAAGTGTTTCCCTTCCGCTTCCCGGGCATTTATTTTTCGGCACACTGCATCGTAGTGGAATGGAATTTCAGGGATCAGAATGACATCGGCGCCGCCGGCCAGGCCTGCCTGGGCCGCGATCCATCCGGCATACCGGCCCATGACTTCTAAGACCATGACCCGGTCATGACTCTGGGCCGTGCTGTGAAGCCGGTCTAAAGCATCTACAGCGCAGGAGACGGCCGTATCAAACCCAAAGGTCATGAGGGTGGCTTCCAGATCATTGTCAATGGTTTTGGGAACGCCGATCACAGGCCATCCCGCCTCAAACATCTGCAATGCCACGGTCAGGGTGCCGTCTCCGCCGATGGCCACCAGGGCGGACAGGTGTTCATGATCAAAATTGGCCCTGGCCCGGACCAGGATGTCAGAATCAATCAGCCGGGCCTTTCCCTGTCCGGTTTTGGCGGAAAACGCGCCGCTGCTGGCCGTGCCCAAGATCGTACCGCCCCGGACCAGCAGGCCATCCATGTCCCTGAGCGCCAAATGCCTGGTTTTCATGGGAGACAGCAGGCCATCATAACCGCCTTGAATGCCAATGCTTTCCCATTCCTTCAGGGCCGCGGCCTTAACAATGGCCCGGATGACTGCGTTGAGTCCGGGGCAGTCTCCACCGCCGGTGACAATTCCAATTTTCTTTTTTTGACGGGTGGTGTTCATGAATTTCCTGATGTATTTTTAGATATTATCCATTTAAAAGGAATGCTAACAGATATGAAAGATTTGGACAATCCATTTCAACTAAAGTCGTCAAAATGGCGGATGGCGGGGATGGGGTTAATTCTGTTGATCGTTTTGCTTCAATGGTCCCGTCCGATGATCCTGCCCAGCGAATCCCAGATCCGGCAGGCATTTCACCGGGCTGTGCAGGCCCGGTTCCCTGAACCTGCCCTGAACCTGGCAAACCGGATGGGGATTCACCCTTTTGGGGGCGAATGGCAGACAGGAGATCAAAGTGCCCGGGGCCGGGTGGTTCTGATTCACGGCCTGGATGATCCGGGTATCATGTGGAAAGATCTGGGACCGGTACTTCAGGCAAACCAGTACCAGGTCCTTGTCATGTCCTATCCCAATGACCAGGCCATCCAGGCATCTTCCCGTTTCTTTTTCGACCATATGCGGAATCTGGCTGAAAGACCCGGCTCCGGTCAACATTGTGGCCCATTCCATGGGCGGGCTGGTGGCCAGGGACATGCTGACCCGACCGGATTTGGATTTCTCCGAGGCAGCGGTCGCAGGAGAGGTGCCGGCGGTCAGGCGATTGATTCTGCTGGGAACTCCCAACCAGGGAGCGCCTCTGGCCCGGTTCCGGATTGTCACCGAGATCCGGGATCAGATCTATCACCTGTCTGTCCCGAAATCGCACTGGCTTCACTGCCTTATGGACGGGACAGGGGCGGCCGGTGCGGATCTGCTGCCCGGAAGCCGGTTCCTGACCCGGTTGAATCAGCGGCCGATTCCGGCGGATGTGCCAATGACCATCATTGCCGGCATGATTTTTTCTCAGAGAGGCCATCGGGGCTGAAAGAGATGATGGGGGACGGCCTGGTCTCCGTGAATGCCACCCGGCTGGGACAGGTGCCGGTGATCCGGGTCCCGGGCACTCATTTTTCCATGATTCGAAATCTGATCAGGACCAGTTCCCGGATGCCGCCGGCTATTCCGGTGATTTTGAAACTGCTTGAGTCATCCGGCAAAGATACGACCCATTGAGCGAATGCCGGTAACTCTTTCCAAACGGGTCTTGAATGTGGTAGATTTGATATTCTGAATCTGAAACCAGGGAAACTGACAAAACCGATGCCATTGCAATTTTTGCAGTCTGTTCATGCCCGATGGATTCTGGCCGTGGTTATCGGCATGCTGGGGGTGACTGAGGGTTGCCGGACTCCGGAGGCGTTCCGCCGGAAAGTGGATGCCGACGTCCGGCAGATTGTGGTCCATTCCCGGAATCAGGTGCTTGAAACCGAGACAGACTTCAAGGTTGAAACCCTGAAGACTCCCTGCGGAGGCGATTGCTGAAAGAACTGTCATTGCCGGTTGCCGGGTCCGCGTCTCTGGGCACGGACCAGCTTCCCGAGATTGAGCACTGGCCGGAACCCGGTTTTCCGGCACCGCCTCCCGGCACGGACAGCCGCCCGGAGAGACGGGTGTCCCCGTTGAGACTGTCCCTGTATCAGTCCATGGAAATCGGGGCCCAAAACAGTTTTGAGTATCAAACCCGAAAAGAGGCCGTGTTTCAGGCGGCCCTGGCTCTGTATATAGAGCAGGACGTGTTTCGGAACCGGTTCATCGGGCAGGTGCAGCAGCTGTTCAGCGCGGACCTGTCCACTGCGCCTGAGCAGAAAGGTACCCGCACCAGTGGATCCATGGGCGGTGAGCGCCGGTTTGAGGGTGGTGCCGAATTTACGGCATCAGTGGCAGCAGATCTGGCAGCCCTGTTGTTCAACGGGGGTAATTCTTCCCTGGGGCTCGCCGGGGACGCCAGTTTGTCCATTCCTCTGCTGCGGGGATCAAGCCGGCATATAATTGTGGAACATCTGCGCCAGGCGGAACAGAATCTCATCTATGCCATACTGGCATTTGAACACTTCAAAAAACCTTTGCCGTGGAGGTGGGCACCCAGTATCTGAATCTGTTGAAACAGATGGACGTCGTAGACAATGCCAGAAATGACTATACAAGGCGGGAGGCCCTGACACGGCGGAGCCGGCGCCTGGGCGATGCCGGCCGGCTCAAAGAGATCGAAGTGGATCAATCCGTACAGACCCAGCTGGTGGCAAGACAGCGGTGGCTGTCAGCGGAAGAATCGTTCAAAAGACAGATGGACGGATTTAAGATGCTGCTGGGATTGCCGCCGGATGCTGATGTTCAACTGGATAAACAGCGGCTTAATCAGATCAAGGAGATTAGGGACCGGGATCTGTCGGATTCCGGTCCACTGGAGTTACCCGAGCAGACCGCCATATCCCTGGCCCTTGATCGGCGGCAGGATTTGCAGATCGCATTGGGCAAAGTGGTGGATGCCCAAAGAAAGGTGGTGGTGGCGGCCGATGCCCTGGGGGCTGAGCTGACGTTTCTGGGATCTGCGTCTGCGGGGGAGCGCAGAACCATTTCCACCGCAGATCTGGACAATGCCAGGCTTCGCATGGACAAAGGTCTGTTTTCCGCATTGCTGACCCTGGATCTGCCGTTTGAAAGAACGGCAGAGGCCGTGGCTTACCGCAACCGGTTTATTGAACTGGAACAGGCGGTGAGAAATGTTCAGAAACTGGAAGATACCGTGAAAAACGAGATACGAAACCGGTTGAGAGAATTATTTGAGGCCCGGCAGACTCTGCTCATCCAGGCCCAGGCAGTAGCCTGGCGGAAAAGCGGGTGAGAAGCATCTCTTTGTTCATGGAAGCAGGCCGGGCAGAAACCCGGGATCTGCTGGAAGCCCAGGATGCATTGCTGGCGGCCCAGAACAATCTGACGTCGGCAGGGGTGAATTACCGCATCGCAGAGCTGGAGATTCAGCGGGACATGGGGGTGATCACGGTGACAGATACCGGATTGTGGAAGGAATATCGATTAGAAGGATCGTTTTGATGCCGGATGGAAAATGGATAAAACGGGGTGTTTTAGCAGCGATTCTGGTCGGCCTTTCGTTCATGCTGTGGTTTCGGTTTTCCGATTCACCGGAGCCTTTGGTCCAGGAAGCTGTGTACGAGGTTAAGTCCGGACCGCTGATCATCGATGTGGTGGAGTCTGGCACCATTAAGGCCAGAGAGCAGCTGGTGATCAAAAACGAGGTGGAGGGCAAAACTTCGATTCTGTATCTGATTCCCGAAGGCACCCAGGTCAAAAAGGGGGACCTGTTGGTGGAATTGGATGCCAGTACATTGATGGATGCGAAAATCGATCAGGAAATCAAGGTACAGAACGCGGAAGCAACGTTTGTCAATGCCACGGAAACGTTGGCTGTGGTGGAGAACCAGGCCAAGAGTGACCTGGATCTGGCAAAACTGACCCTGGAATTTGCCCGGCAGGATCTGAAAAAATACACAGATGGTGAATATCCCAATGACCTGCAGAAGGCCAGAGCTGAAATTACCCTGGCCCAGGAGGAGCTGGCCCGGGCCAGGGAACGCCTGGAATGGTCAAAGACCCTTTATGAGGAAAAATTCATTTCTCAGACCGAGCTGGCGGCCGATGAACTGGCAGAGAAAAAAAGGCCCTGGACCTGGTCCTGGCAAAAAACAATCTGGATCTGCTGGTCAATTACACAAATCAACGGGACCTGGCCCAGCGTAAAAGTGATGTCAGTCAGGCTGAGATGGCCCTGGAACGGACACGGCGAAAGGCCCGGGCCGATGTGGTGCAAGCCGAAGCGGAACTCAAGGCCCGGAAAGCGGAGTTTCAACGGCAGAAGGACAAACTGGAAAAAATCCTTGAGCAGCTGGGAAAAACCGGAATTTTTTCACCGGCCAACGGCCTGGTGATTTACGCCACCAGCGCCCAGAGCGGGATGTTCCGGCGAAATACCGAACCGCTTCAGGAAGGCCAGGATATCCGGGAGCGGCAGGAACTGATCTACCTGCCCACAGCCAGTTCCAGCAATGCGGAGATCGCCATTCATGAATCCAACCTCAAAAAGGTGAAAAAGGGAATGCCCGCAAAAGTGACGGTGGACGCGCTTCCGGGCCGGGAATTTTCCGGCAGGATCACCCAGATCGCCCCCTTGCCAGATGCCCAGAGCATCTGGATGAATCCGGATCTGAAGGTGTTCACCACTCAGATATATCTGGACGGCAATGACAGCAACATGAGAACAGGTATGAGCTGCCAGGCCCGGATCATTGTTGAAACACATGACAATGTGCTGTCCGTGCCGGTCCAGGCGGTTCTGCGGGTGGAAGGGGTTCCCACGGTATATGTCAGGTCAGGCAGCGGATTTGTCCCCCGGAAGGTGGAGACCGGGATGGACAACAACCGGTTGATTCATGTGAAGCAGGGACTGGCGCCCGGGGATGTTGTGCTGCTCACCCCGCCGCTCAGGGTTGCGCAAAAAGAGGCTTCTTTGATGCAAGAGACAAAAGAATCCCGGACAAAAGAATAAGGAGTGCGGTTTCAAGGATGACACATGCCCGGCCGGAAACGGTCATCAGGCTTGAAAATGCCGGAAAGGTGTATGTTATGGGCCAGCAGCAGGTGGCGGCCCTGGACGGCATTGATGCGGCATTTGAAAAAGGCAGTTTCTGGGCGATCATGGGCTCCAGCGGGTCCGGTAAAAGCACGCTCATGAACATTATCGGATGTCTGGACCGCCTGACTTCGGGTCGGTATCTGTTTCAGGGCACCGATATCAGCGCGTATGATGATGATGCCTTAAGCGATATCCGTTTGAGGCACCTGGGGTTTATCTTTCAGAGTTTCAATTTGATTCCTCAGCTCACGGTCCAGCGCAATGTCGAGCTGCCGTTGTATTACCTGGGCTGGGAAAAAGAAAAGAGCGCTGCCCGTGCACGGGATCTTGCCTCCATGGTGGGGCTTGAGACCCGGCTGACCCACCGTCCGTCTGAGCTGTCCGGGGGACAGATGCAGCGGGTGGCCATTGCCCGGGCTTTGGCGTCGGATCCGGATCTGATTCTGGCGGATGAACCCACTGGAAATCTGGATACACGGACCAGCCGTCAGATCATGGACCTGCTCAGGTCCCTGCATAATGGCGGTAAAACCATCATCATGGTGACCCATGAACCCGATCTTGCCGAGTATGCCCGGAATCTGCTGTATATGAAAGACGGCCGGATTGACCGGATCGAGAGAAAGTGAGATGAGACAGATCAAATTTTCCAGAGAGCTGGCCTCCGGCATCCAGACACTGCTGCTCCACAAACTCAGGTCCTTCCTGACCATGCTGGGCGTGGGTGTTCGGGGTGGGCAGCGTGGTGGCCATGCTGGCGGTGGGGGAGGGGCCAGCAAAGAGGCACTGGCCCAGATCCGAAAACTGGGGAGCCACAATATTCTCATTTCGTCGGTCAAACCGGTGGAAGAAAATGCCGCAGGCTCCACCCCTTCATTTATGAGTATCTATGGGTTGACCTATCCGGACCATGAACGGATTCAGCAAAGTTTTTCATCGGTGACGAAAAATGTGCCTGTCAAACTGGTGCGCAAGGAAGCACGGCTGGGAGAACGGGCACTGGAGCTGCGGGTGGTGGGAACCAGTCACCAGTGGTTTGAGGTGATTCCCAGGCCCCTGCTGGGGGGGCGGACATTGATTCCCGGAGATCTGGCTGATAAATCCCCGGTGGTGGTGCTCACGGAATTTGGGGCCAGAAAACTGCTTGCGACTCGTCATACCATTGGTCAGACCATTAGGCTGGGGGTGGACAGTTTCAAGGTGATCGGTATTGTCAGAAATGAAACCGGGTCTTCCGGAACCATGCAGATTCCTGACCGGGAAATCGATGCCTACATTCCCATCACCACGGCCAGGTCCTACTTCGGCGATGTGGTGATCAAAATGTCTGCCGGGTCACGTCTTAGGGAAAAGGTGGAACTCAATCAGATCATCGTTCAGGTGACGTCTTTGGATCAAGTGGAATCCGCAGCCCGGGCTATCGAACGCATGCTGGATCTGTTTCATAAAAAAAAGGATTATCGGATACAGGTGCCTCTGGCTCTGCTCAGGCAGGCGGAAGCCACCAAGCGTACCTTTAATGTCGTTTTGGGAGCCATTGCCGGCATCAGTCTGCTGGTGGGCGGAATCGGCATCATGAACATCATGCTGGCATCCGTGACGGAACGGACCCGGGAAATCGGTATCCGCCGGGCCATCGGGGCCAAGCGGAAACAGATTATCATGCAGTTTCTCATCGAGGCAGTGGTGCTGTCCTGTGTGGGCGGTATTCTGGGACTTGCCGTGGGCATGGCGATTCCATTTTTCATCACCTGGTTTGCCAAGATGCCGACAGTGGTTACCTTGCCGGCAATTCTGCTGCCGCTGGGCGTGAGCCTGGGAATCGGAATAGTATTCGGGCTGTATCCGGCAGCCCGGGCCGCAAAAGTGGACCCCATCGTGGCGTTGCGGCATGAGTGAGCATCGGGCGGACCGGAACATCATTCTGCCGTTGACATCCGACCGTCATTAAGAGATATCTCAACTATACTATGATTTCTTCATGGGTGACCGCTTATATTTGGGTTAGCTCCTTGTCTTTGGTTACTGAACTTCAGTTCGATAAAAACTGCCGGAAACTTCAAGCTGCTTGAGGCATCAGGCATCCTCCGGCACGGGTCTTTAGACCAGGGGGAGATAACATCTTGCCTTGCCATCCCAAATTTGGTAAAAGAACCTGTTTATATATACCAGATGCGGGGGTAACGTCAGGCAGGTTTTTTTCGCCTTTCTGTCACGGCAGTTCCGATGGTATGAATAAACAATTTTATTCCTTTCTGGAGGCAAGTTATGTCCACAATATTAACGGATGAAGGGCTGTCTTTTGACGATGTCCTTCTGGTTCCTGATTATTCCGCGATCCTTCCGGATGAGGTGTCGGTCAAAACCCGGCTGACCCGGGAGCTTGAACTCAATATTCCCATTGTTTCGGCCGCCATGGACACCGTGACCGAAGCGTTGACCGCCATCAGCATGGCCCGGGCCGGCGGCATGGGGTTTATCCACAGAAATTTGACCATTGAGGAGCAGGTCGTTGAGGTGGACCGGGTCAAAAAATCGGAAAGCGGAATGATCGTGGATCCGGTGACCATTCATCCGGATGTGCCCATCTCCGAGGTGCTCAACATCATGGCCAAATACCGTATTTCCGGGATCCCGGTGGTTGAGGGGGAAAAACTGGTGGGCATTGTCACCAACCGGGACCTGCGGTTTGAAACCGAACTGGAGAAACCGGCCAAAGAGGTGATGACCAGTGAGAACCTGGTGACGGTAACGGAAAAATGCACCCTGGAAGAGTCCAAAATCATGCTGCACAAGCACCGTATTGAAAAACTGCTGGTGGTGGACAGCCAGGGAAACTAAAAGGGTTGATCACCATCAAGGATATCGAGAAAATCAGAAAATACCCCAACGCCTGTAAAGATTCATTTGGCCGTTTGCGGGCCGGTGCAGCAGTGGGGTGGGATCGGACATGATGGAGCGTGTGGATGCCCTGATCCGTGCCGGCGTGGATGCCCTGGTCATCGATACCTCCCACGGACATTCAAAAAATGTGATCGATGCGGTGAAAAAGATCAAGCACCATTTTCCCGATGCACAGGTGGTGGCCGGCAATGTGGCCACGGAAAAAGGGGCCCTTGCACTGATCGATTCCGGGGCTGATGCTGTGAAGATCGGTATCGGGCCGGGGTCCATCTGCACCACCCGGATCGTGGCAGGCGTCGGGGTTCCCCAGCTCACCGCCATACAGAACTGCAAGGAGATTTCCAAAAAGACCGGGGTACCCGTCATCGCCGACGGGGGCATCAAGTTTTCCGGAGATATTGCCAAAGCTCTGGGCGCCGGAGCTCATTCCGTGATGCTGGGCAGCCTTCTTGCCGGTACCCATGAGAGCCCCGGTGAAATCGTGATCTATCAGGGCCGTTCCTACAAAGCCTACCGGGGCATGGGGTCGGTGGAAGCCATGAAAAAAGGATCTTCGGATCGGTATTACCAGAAAGACACGTCGGAAGCCGAGGAACTGGTGCCCGAAGGCATTGTGGGACGGATTCCCTACCGGGGCACCATTCGGGAAAATATCGTTCAGATGGTGGGGGTGTCAAGGCCGGCATGGGCTACCTGGGCGCCACCACCATTGAGGACCTTCACGATAAGGCCCGGTTTGTGAAAATTACGGCTGCTGGATTAAAGGAAAGTCATGTTCATGACGTGGTGATCACCAAGGAAGCACCCAACTACCGGGTGGAAAGCAGCTGACATTTATGACCGATTCTGCCGGTATGTTCTATCACCTGCACCTGCACACAGAATATTCGCTGCTGGACGGGGCCATCCGTCTGGATGAGCTGCTTAAAAAGTGTAAAGAGTTCGGCATGGATGCAGTGTCCATGACCGATCACGGCACCATGTTCGGTGTGGCCGCATTCTATGAAAAAGCCCGAAAAGCCGGGATCAAGCCCATTTTAGGGTGCGAGGTCTATGTGGCCCCGCGGACCATCACCCACAAAACCCAGATGGATCACAAGGGATTGAGCCACCTGGTGCTGCTGGCCCGGGACCGGGAAGGGTATGCCAACCTGTGCAAGCTGGTGTCCATTGCCCAGCTCCAGGGATTCTACTACAAGCCCAGAATCGACAGAGAGCTGCTGGCGGCCCATTCCAGAGGTTTGATCGGGTTGTCCGCCTGTCTGAAAGGGGATATTCCCAAAGCCATCATGGCCCATGATATGGGACGGGGCGGACGCGGCGGCCCGTTTTTATCTGGATACTTTCGGGGAGGGCAACTTTTTTCTGGAAGTTCAGGAGAACGGGATGCCGGTCCAGCACAAGGTCAATGAAGGGATCGCCGATATCAGTCAGCGCCTGTCCATTCCCATGGTGGCCACCAATGACTGCCATTATCTGGCCAAAGAGGATAAAAAAGCCCACGACATTCTGTTGTGCATCCAGACCGGGGATACCGTGTCCAATCAGAACCGGTTCAAATTCGATTCGGACCAGCTGTATTTCAAATCCGCCGACGAGATGACCGCCACCCTGGGTCAGTATGCCGGGGCCATTGAAAACACAAAAGATGTGGCGGCCCGTTGCAATGTGGAATTTGACGATAAGACCTATCATTTTCCCCGGTACGCCCGCTCCGGTGAAGACAGTGAATCGGAACTGTTCAAGCAGAAAGCCATGGCCGGTTTTGAAAAAAAACTGGCCAATATTAAAAAAAGAACCCCAAAGTCAATGAACAGGAATACCGGAACCGCATTGCCTATGAGATCAAAATTATTCTGGACATGGGGTTTCCCGGATATTTTTTGATTGTGGCTGATTTCATTGCCCATGCCAGAGAAATTGGCGTGCCGGTGGGCCCTGGCCGGGGATCTGCCGCCGGATCCATGGTAGCCTATGCCATGGATATCACGGCGCTGGATCCCATTGAACACGGCCTGATTTTCGAGCGGTTTTTGAATCCTTCCCGGATCTCCATGCCGGATATTGATGTGGATTTCTGCATCGAAGGCCGGGACCGGGTGTATCACTATACCATTGACCGGTATGGGGGCCTGAATATGTCTGCCAGATCATCACCTTTGGAAAACTGAAAGCCAAGGCGGTGATCCGGGATGTGGGACGCGCTCTTGGGGTGCCGTTGCCTGAAGTGGACGAGATCGCCAAACTGATACCGGACGGGGCAAAAAACCTGACAAAGGCTTTGGAAGAGGTGCCGGCCATTCGGGAAAAATGCCGTGAGTCCGAAGAAAAAACACAAATGCTGGAAACTTCCCTGCTGCTGGAAGGACTGCCCCGGCACGCCTCCACCCATGCGGCCGGAGTGGTGGTGGCGGATAAGCCTTTGAACGAATACCTGCCGTTGTTCCGGGGCAAAGAAGGAGAGACCATCACCCAGTTCGATATGAACTATGTGGAAAAACTGGGGCTGGTGAAGTTTGATTTTCTTGGGCTCAGAAACCTGACGGTCATCAAGAACTGCCTGGAACTGATCGAAAACAGGGCAAGCCGGTGCCGGATATGGATCATCTGGATTTTACGGATGACAATACCTTTGCTCTGCTTCAGCGGGCCGATACCACTGGGGTGTTTCAGCTGGAAAGTTCAGGCATGAAAGACCTGATTCTGCGCCTCAAACCGGCTACGTTTTCCGATATCGTAGCCTGGTGGCCCTTTACCGGCCAGGCCCTCTGGACAGTGGCATGGCCAATACCTATGTGGAAAGAAAGCATGGCAGAGAAGAGGTGGCCTATCTGTTTGACGAACTGGAGCCGATTCTCAAAGAAACCTATGGCGTGATTCTGTACCAGGAACAGGTGATGAAGATTGCAGGGGTCCTGGCCGACTATTCCATGGCGGATGCCGACGGGCTGCGCAAAGCCATGGGAAAGAAAATCGCTGCCATGATGGAGGCCCACCGGAAATTGTTCTTGGAAGGGGCCGTCAAAAACAACCATGACCCCCAGAAAGCCGAAGAACTGTTTGACCTGATGGAGAAATTCGGCGGATACGGGTTCAATAAATCCCACAGTGCAGCCTATGCGTTGATCGCGTTTCAGACCGCATTTCTGAAAGCCAACTACACCCTGGAGTTCATCGCGGCGTTGATGACCAGTGAACGGGGCAACACCGATGCCGTGCTTAAATACATGGATGAATGCCGGACCCATGATATTCAGGTGTTGCCGCCGGATGTCAATGATAGTGAATCCCAGTTCATTGTGGTCAAAGACCGGATCCGGTTCGGGCTGGCCGCAGTCAAGGGGGTGGGAAATGCTGCCATTGACGTGATTGTGGAAGACAGAAAACTAAACGGATCGTTTGAAAGCCTGTATGATTTCTGTGAACGGGTTCCCTTATCCAAGGTGAACAAGAAGGTGCTGGAGGCCCTGATCAAATGCGGTGCGTTTGATTCCACCAAAGCGGCAAGAAGCCAGATGATGGCGGTTCTCGAAGAGGCCCTGGAACACGGTAACCGGGTTCAGAAGGAAAAAGCAGACTCTCAGATGGATCTATTTGCGGATTCCGGACTGGGGTCTGAGATTCCGGCCAGCATTCCCAAGATGCCGGACATGGAAGAATGGGAAGAGCATTTTTTGCTGGAGATGGAAAAGGAAGTGTTGGGATTTTATATCAGCGGTCATCCCTTGGACAAACACCAGGTCGACATTGCCCGGTTTGCCACGGTCAACACTCTGACCCTTCAGGAAATGCCGGATGGCAGAATGGTCCGCATCGGAGGCTTGATCAAGGTGCTCAAAACCCACAAGACCAAAAAAGGGGATTTAATGGCGTTCTGCGCTGTTGAAGACCGGAATGCCAGTGTGGAAGTGGTGGTGTTTCCCAAGGTCTATGCCCTGGTTCATCCGATCCTGTCCCAGGAACAGGTGGTGATCCTGGAGGCGGAAGTTCAGAAAAAAGACACCAGCATCAAGCTTCTGGCGGAAAAAGTGGTGCCCATCGACCAGGCGGCTCAGGAGTGGACCAACGGTATTTTGATCGAAGTGGATGCCGCCCGGTTCGATACCGAAACCCTGGAACGGCTCAAGCCCATTGTTCAGCGCTATCCCGGGGATTGCACCGCCTGTCTGAAAATCTGTATTCCGGATAAACCCGACGTGCTGGTGAAACTGTCGGATGAGTATATGACCTGTTCCAATCCGGGATTTTTCGAGGAAGTGGAGAAATTGATGGAAAAGGGATGCATTGAAACCCGGTGTGCCCCGGTCAAGGCAAAGGTTCGAAAGAAAAAAGCCTGGGGAAACCATCGTAACGGAACAATGAAACAAGGAGCCTGAGCATGAGCTGGCTGGGTAAAATGATCGGCGGCACCATCGGATTCGCCTTGGGCGGTCCCATCGGGGCCGTGGCTGGGGCTGCATTCGGCCATGCATTCGTGGACAAAAAAGAGGACGACTATCTGGCTTCCATTCCCGGAAGAACCGGGTCCCTGTCTTCCCATGAAGAGGCCCAGCTGGTGTTTTTCACGGCGGCTTTTTCCATGTTGGCCAAACTGTGCAAGGTGGACGGCCAGGTCACTGAAAAAGAAATCCAGGTGGTGGAAGCCTTTATGAAGCAGGACCTTCAGCTGGATGCCACCGGCCAGGAAAGCGCCAAAAATATTTTCAGACAGGCGGTCCGGTCGTCTGAAAGTTTTGACGCCTTTGCTATGCAGTTCTATTCCGTATTTAGAAACCAGCCCAATATCATCGCGCTGATGATGGATGTGCTGTTCCGAGTGGCTGCGGTGGACGGCCGTCTGTCCGATGCCGAAGACCGGACCTTGCGGTCAGCGGCAAAAATTTTCAGTGTATCGGACTCAGAGCTCAATCGGTTGAAATCCAAATATATCCGTCCGGCAGACAAGTACTATGCCGTGCTCAAGTGCGATGAAACCGCGTCCAACGAGGAGATCAAGAAGCAGTACAGAAAACTGGTGACCGAATACCACCCGGATAAGATTCAGGCCAAGGGACTTCCTGAAGAGTTCATCAAATTCGCCAATGACAAATTTGCCGAAATCCAGGAAGCCTATGACCAGATCCGCAAAAAAAGAGGGTTTTAGAACAGCCCTTTTTCCTGCGCGATTCTCATATAGGTGTCCACCAGGGTCCGGGGCGGTTCCCAGCGTTCCATCTCTTTTTTGTCGGCCAGGGAAACGGCGTCAAATTCACACACGGTGACGCACAGCCCGCACCCGATGCAGCGTTCTTGATCCACGTCGGCCAGGCCGTCTGTCACGGCAACGGCATCCATGGGACAGATCTCTTCGCAGGCCTGACACCCGGTGCACAGGTCTGGGTCCACTTCGGCCTGAAAATTGGAATTCACGATCCGGGCCGGGGCCGGATTTTTTTGATATTGCTTAAAATCTGGCAGCAGCAGTCGCAGCACAGGCAGATGTTCATGGGTTTCACTGAATTAGAGGGCTGGGCCACCAGTCCCTGGGCCGCGCCTTTTCGCACAATGTCCATGGCCTCATCAGCGGTGATGGTCCGGCCGATACCCCGGCTTTCATAGATATAAGCTCCGCCCCCGAAGATCAGGCAGGCCTCTTCCATTTTGCCGCACCCTTTGCCCACCATGGTGTGCTCCCGCCGGCAGATACAGGGGGCCACCAGAATTTTGGACTGGCTTCTCACCAGGTTTTCCAGGTGTTCATGGTCCATGATGTTGAGCTGGGTATTGATGGATTTTTCCACCGGCACCACCCGGAGCTGCTGGGTTTTATGCGTTTCCTGGGATTTCATCAGATACGGAACGTATTCGTTGAAATCTTTGATCAGCTGTTGGGTCAGCCGGTTCACCTGGTATTCCCAGATCCCCACTACGAACTGCAGGAGCATGAACGTGTCCCCGTTCGATTTTTGATGTGCAGGATCAATCCTTTTTCCCCCATCTCTTTGAGCGTGGGCAGAATCCCTTGAGCGGATTTTTGTGCCCGTTTGGCAACGGCCTCCACAGGTTCCGGCATCATCACCAGACACAGAGCCAGTTCGGCTTCATCTGGGGTGAACAACTGGCTGAGAATGCGCAGTTCCACGCCGGATTCCGTGGCGGGAAAGCCGCCCGGTGTGTTGTCCAAATGACGGGCCAAATCTTTATAAACGGTTTCCATGATACAGTTCTCCAGAAATGTTGAGGTTTTTGTCCCACCGGTCATAGGTCACGTTTGCCACACATCCTTTGAGAGAGGGATCTTTTTTCAGATACAGGGTCAAATAATTTCGGGTCATTGCCACCATCCTGCCGGTGCGGACGTCGGTCCGGTTCTGCACCACCGCTTCCAGGCACCGTCCCTGGTTGGCCTGGATAAATGTGGCTTGCTTCCGGCGGCTCAAGTCCCGCATCCGCCGGCATCGCTCAGTGATCACCGCATCCGCAACCCGTGGTTTAAAGGAAAAGGCCGGGGTCCCTTTTCTTGGGGAAAACGGAAATACATGCAGGTATGATACCGGCAGCTGTTCGATCAATTGAAAGGTGTTCTCAAACTGGGCATCGGTTTCCGTGGGAAATCCGATCAGGGTGTCCACGCCGATGCCGGCAAACGGCTGTTTTTCATGAAGACGGGAGATGATTTCTTTGAACCGTTCAGCAGTGTACGGGCGTTTCATTTTTCCCAGAACCGTATTGTCACCGGATTGGAGCGGCACATGAAAATGATCGCACACTATGCCGTCCGGGCCGGCCATGTCTGCCAGTCGTTCATCGATTTCATTGGGTTCGATGGAGGACAGCCGTATCCTGTGCACCGGTTTTTGTTCTGAATCATTTCCAGCAGTGCCAGAAGCGTGGTGGGCGGGCTCAGATCACGGCCGTACCGGCCGGCATGGATTCCGGTGAGAATTACCTCTTTGAACCCTGCATTCCCCAGAGTTTTTAGATGGTGCATCACTATGTCTGGCGCCATGCTCACTGAAGAGCCTCGGGCATGGGGGACGATGCAGTAGGTGCAGAACGCATCGCATCCGTCCTGGATTTTCAGGTACGTGCGGGTCATATCGCCGGAAACCGGCTGCGCAAAGCAGTGAAACCGGTTTTCAGCAGAGTGGTCCGCAGGTTTGAAGCTTATTGGAACCGAAAAGGAATCTGTGGCGATATGTTCTGCCAGACGGGTTTTGTCCTGATGGCAGACCAGTTCGAGGGTGCGGCTGATCTGGCGAAAGATATCCGGATCTGTCTGGGCATGGCATCCGGTCACGATAATTCTGGCTTCAGGATTTTCCCGCATCAGTTTGCGCACTGCCTGACGGGACTGCATGGCTGCCTTTGAAGTCACGGCACAGGTGTTGACGATGCATACGTGACCGGATCGGCCTTTTTTTGACCGGATCAGGCCGTGTTGCTCCAGCTCGGCGGCAATTCCGTCGGATTCGTACTGGTTGACCTTGCACCCCAAGGTTTTGATATAAAATGATTTCATTGGATAATCGCCGATCCCAGCACTTTCGACCCGCTGTAGAACACGGCGGCCTGCCCCGGAGTCACGGCATACTGAGGCTGGTGGAAGGTCACCCGGCCCCCGGCGCTTCCCTGGCGGGTCAGTGTGGCCTCCGCTTCTTTGTGGCGGTACCGGATTTTGACCGAGACCTGTTCTACCGGGTCAGACCGGGTGTCGTGCCAGACGATATGATCCACGGCCATCTCCTGCTGTGCCAGATCTTTTTTGAAACACACGTGAAGGGTGCGGGTTGCCGGCTCGATCCGTCTCACATAATAGGGTTCGGACGCCGGGCAGTTGATGCCCCGGCGCTGCCCCACGGTAAACGCATGGACCCCGGTGTGGGTTCCCACCTGCCGGCCGTGACTATCGATGATGGGTCCGGGCCGGGATATTGCTCCGATTCGTTCAGAGAAAAATCCGCCAGATTTCTGTCATGGATGAAACAGATATCCTGGCTTTCCTTGCCCGTGACCGGCACCAGATGATGCTCGGCTGCCAGGACCTTGACCTGGTCCTTGGTAATTCCTGCCAAAGGACACAGGATTCTGGCCAGCTGTTTTCGGGACAGGCGGGCCAGAAAATAGGACTGGTCCTTAGCCGTGTCCGCTGCTTTTTCAATCCGGGGAAACGGCCTGCCGGATTCCTTTTGTGTCAGGTCATTGACAATGGTGGCATAATGGCCGGTAGCCAAAAAATCCGCTCCCAGTTTTTTTGCCTGTTCCAGCAGCACCCCAAACTTGATTTTCTGGTTGCAAATCATGCAGGGATTCGGGGTTTTGCCCTGTCTGTAGGTGGATACAAAGTACTGGATCACGTCGGTTTCAAACGGCACCGACAGGTCCAGGGTGAAAATGTCCATGTTCAGCTGGTCCTTGAGGCGCATGATATCCGGTTTGTGCAGCTCATGGCCTGTGGTGAAATGCAGGCCGAAGACTTTTTTGTATTGCCGTTTGAGCAGAAAGGCGGACATCAGGGAGTCCACCCCGCCGCTGACAGCGACACCGATGGCAGGGTCAGGCATCAGGCCACAGGTTCCGGATCTTTGGTAAACAGCCCCATGGCCCGGGAAGGACAGGTCACGATACACAGTTCACACACCGAGCATTTTTCCTTGTCAAACGCCACTTCCATGGACGGCCGCTGAATATACAGGGCTCCCGTGGGACAGACGGCGGTGCAGGCCCCGCAGTGGGTGCAGATCTGATCGTCTTTATAGATCTGGTGTTCCGGCGTGGACACCTGAACCCCCTGTTGTTTGAGAAACTGGATTCCTTTGTTGAAGTCGGGCCGGGAAGCCGCGGTTATTTCCATCACCAGGGAGCCTTGTTTCTGGCTGGAAACTTCAGCTCTCAAAATGTTGAACAACAGGTCGAATTTTTTTACCAGCTGGCAGACAATGGGTTTCTGGGCAATACTGGGAGGAAATGTCAAGACAACGATTTTAGAGTACAAATCAGGCCTCCGTTTAAAAATGTTTTTGACAACATGGTGGGGTTCCATATTATAATCCTGACAGATTGTCAAAAAAATCATGTCAGGTCCGGGTTTTTGTCGTCATGCGTGTTGTATCACCAACCGGCTGAAAATTCAACACACCCGGTCTGAACCAGGCAACGATTTTATGAATAAAGGCTTCTATGAACCGGTTTGCATTCAAACTGTCCTCGTATACGCTGAAAACGCTTTCCGGGTTTTCCAGGGCCAGAATCACCATCCAGGGAGCGGAAAACATCCCCAAAGGTTCCGTGGTGTTTTGCGCCAATCATTTTACACGGATTGAGACGGTTTTTCTGCCCCATCATATCTATACCATTACCGGCAAACAGGTCTGGTCCCTGGCTGCCCGGGAGCTGTTCGATGTGCCGCTGCTGGAAGGACTTCTCAGGCGGTTGGGGGCGGTGTCCACGGATGCTCCGGACCGGGACGATCTGCTGTTGAAACCCCTGCTTTCCGGAGATTCCCACTGGCTCATTTTTCCGGAAGGCATGATGGTGAAAAACAAGAAGCTGGTCAAGGACGGCCGGTTTGTTCTTATGAATGGCAAAGAGGAGTTACGGCCCCATACCGGAGCGGCAGTGGTGGCGCTCCGGTGCGCCTTTTTCAGAGAACGTCTGCGCCGCCTGAAAGCTTTTAACGCCCCGGAATTCGACCGGTTGACTGCAGAATTGGATCTGCAGAACATCGACGAGATCTTAGGCCTGCCCACCCATATCGTGCCGGTGAATATCACCTATTATCCGGCCAATCCCCGGGACAATATTCTAAGTTCTCTGGCCGGTCTTCTGGTCAGAAAACCCACCCATCGGGTGATGGATGAACTCATGACCGAAGGGGCTATGCTGTTCACCGGAGTGGATATCACCATCCGGTTCGGCCCGCCCATCGATATGGCGCCGTATCTTCATCATCCTTATATCGAAAGTATGCTGGCGGTGAAACGACGGATACGACCGTTCGAAGATCCGGAGTCCAGACAGATTTCAAGACGGATCGCCGTATCGGTCATGCAGACCTACATGTCTCAGGTATACGGGCTGACCACCCTCAACTATGACCATGTTATGGCCTCTATTCTCAAACATTATCCATACAAGAGAGAAGGGATTGACCGGTATGAATTCGCCTGTAAGGTTTATTACTCCATCACCTGCCTGGTGCTGAACCGGCTCTGTCATGTGGTGGACCTGTTCATGGAGAATCAGATTCACCTGCTGGTGGATGACCGGTTCGACCGGATATCCGATTTCCTGGCGTTGGCAGAGAAAACCGATGTGATTTCTATGGACGGCGAACGGTTTTTCAAAGATCAGACCCGGTTTTACAAGGTTTCGGAATTTCATGCTGTCCGCATGGAAAATCCCATCCTGGTCATGGCCAATGAAGTGGAGCCGGTGGAATCAGCCCAAATTTGCCTAAAAAAAATTGCCCAGAAACCCTGGCGCCAGATTCGGGAGCGGGTCAGATCCCGGATCATAGAAAAAATGAATGTGGATTTTACCGCCGATTATGCCGCGTATTTCAGACCGGATGAATCCAAAAAAAAACGAATTGGCCGGCCCCTGTTTTTGAACCGGTCTTTGGACAATCCCGGCGTACTGCTGATCCATGGGTACATGGCTGCGCCGGAAGAGATGAAGTTTTTCGCCCGCTATCTGTTTGCCAGGGGATTCACAGTTCATGTGCCCCGGCTCAAGGGCCACGGCACTTCTCCTGATGACCTGGCCCAGACCCGGTATGAGCAGTGGATCGAATCTGTGGAAGAAGCCTATGTGGCCTTGCGCCATTCCTGCGCCAAGCGGTTTATCGGCGGGTTCTCCACCGGAGCCGGCCTGGCCCTGGAAATGGCCACCCGTGTCAGGATTATGAGGCGGTTTTGCGGTGGCTCCCCCATGCGGCTTCAGGATCTGGGTGCCCATTTGTGCCGGCCATCAATACATGGAACGCCATGATACGGCGAATTCACCTGGCCGGCATGGCCAGAGAGTTTATCGACAATCATCCTGAAAATCCCCAGATCAATTACCGGCGAAATCCCGTTGCCGGGGTTCACCAGCTGGAAAAGCTCATGGAACAGCTGGCAGGCAAGCTGGGGCAGATTGACAAACCGGTTCTGGTGGTTCAATCCAGGAATGATCCGGTGGTGAATCCCAGGGGAAGCGAAAAACTGTTCCGTCAACTGGGATCACATGTCAAGGAATACTATCTGTTTGATTATGACCGGCATGGAATTCTGATCGGGGATGGGGTGAAACGGGTATATCAGGCTATCGAAAATTATATCCGGCAGTGGGCTTGACAGATCAAAAAAACAGGGATGGCCGGTAGGCAGGATTTGTGTGTCCTCCGAAGCATCCCTGTTGAATAAGCCGAATGAGGTGAAAATCAGATCTCTTCTTCCACCAGCATCATGGTGGCCGGATCCAGCATAAAAGCCTGATCGGTCCGGTTGCCGTCCTTGAGAACCACGGCCTGGATCTTGTTGTTGACGGGTTTGAGGAACAGGGCCTTGTCAAATATCTCTTTCCGGGTTTCAAGCTGAACCGGGTAACCGCCTTCAGCCGGGGCTTCATCCCGGTGGGTCTGCATGGCGAACCAGAAGGCCGTGGAAAATTCCTGGTTCAACGCCTGTAAATTCTCAAGGATTTGTGTGATATCTTCATCAAAATTAAGGCCGTCGATGACCATCATCGCCGGTATGGGCAGGCTCGCTTTTTTGAAACTCTTCAGGTAATCCCGAAGTTTTTCAGTATCAAAAGTGGCATCATTATAACTGATGCCTACTTTGTTGAGACTGATATCATCCCATAACCGGAGCGCTTTCTGAGGATCGACATACCCGATACTGTCCACCAGGTTGGTATAGCCTTCATTGTAGCGCAGATTGATTTTTCCAATGGAATCGTCGAGACTGACATGAACGATTTTTTGGTCTTGCAGCAGCCGGGTCAGGGCAATCTGGACCAGAAAACGGGTTTTGCCCACGCCGGCTCTGGAAAGCACTGCCCCGAATCGGGTTTGCGCAATATTGTCAATGCCCATGATTTTTTCAATGGGACTTCTGAGATTGAGATCTTTTTTTAACATATTCCCTCTCCTTGATGTGGCGTCTTAGGCTTTCTTTTCTTCCTGTTTCTTTTTGATGATCTCGTCGGCAATGGACTGGGGGACCTGTTTGTAGGAAGAAAATTCCATGGTGAACTGGGCTTTTCCCTGGGTGGCGGACCGGAGAACAGTCGAAAACCGAACATTTCTGACAACGGCACCTGACTTTCTATCACAGACATGACCCCTTCTTCCTGGGAACCCTGGATGATTCCCCGGCGCTGGTTGATCAGCCCCATGCACGACCCCTGGAATTCATTGGGGGTCTCGATGACGACTTTCATGATCGGTTCCTTGATTACCGGGCTGGCTTTCATATACCCTTCCAGAAACGCGCCCCGGGCAGCTGCCTGGAATGCCATTTCAGAGGAGTCCACCGCATGGAACGCGCCGTCATCAATGGTCACCCGGACACCGGTGACTGGGAATTCCAGTTTGGGACCTTTGGCCATGCAATCGGCAAAGCCTTTTTCACAGGCAGGGATATACTGGGTGGGAATCCGGCCCCCGGTTATCTTGTTGACAAATTCAAAGTCTTCGTCACAGGGTTCCAGAAATCCGGCCACACGACCGTACTGACCCGCGCCACCGGTCTGTTTTTTGTGGGTATAGTTGAACAATGCTTTCTGGGTGATGGTTTCCCGGTAGGCGACCCGGGGTGCCCCGGTGGCCACTTCCGCTTTGTATTCCCGCTTCATACGTTCCACATACACTTCCAGGTGAAGTTCACCCATGCCCTGAATGATGGTTTCCCCGGTTTCGTGGTCCACATAAGTCTTGAAGGTGGGATCTTCCTTGGTGAAGCGGTTCAGGGCTTTGGACATGTTGATCTGGGCTTTGTTGTCCTTGGGAACGATGGAAAGGGAAATGACCGGTTCCATCACGTGCATGGCCAGCATGGAATAGTTTATGGCGGGAGAGACAAAGGTATCTCCTGAGGCACAGTCGATCCCGAACATGGCGCCGATATGACCGGCAGGAATTTCATCCACGTCTTCCATCTGGGAGGAATGCATGCGGATGAGCCGGCCGGCTTTTATTTTTTTTCCGTCCCGGCTGTTCACCAGGGCGTCACCCTTGGTGATACACCCCTGGTACACCCGGATATAAGTCAATTGGCCGTACTGGCCGTCTTCCAGTTTGAACGCCAGAGCCACGGTGGGTTTGTCAAACTTGCTTTCCAGAATCACGCTTTCTTCATTGTTGTTCAGATCAATGGCTTCGTTTTGAATATCCAGGGGGGAGGGCAGGTAATCGATCACCGCATCCAGCAGAGGCTGGATCGCCTTGTTCTTGTAGGCAGAGCCCAGGAACACAGGTGTGAGCTGTCTGGACATCACCCCGGTTCTCACGGCTTTTTTGATCATGTCTTCATGGATGTCGGATTCTTCAAGAACGGCATCGGTGAGTTCTTCCGAGAACAGGGAGGCCGCATCGATCATTGTTTCTCTGGCTTCCAGGGCCTGTGCCATCATGTCTTCCGGAATGTCTTTGACTGCGACCCGTTCGCCGCTATCCCCTTCAAAAAATAGGCTTTCATGGCCACCAGGTCGATGACCCCTTCATGCTTGTCCTCCAGTCCGATGGGCAGCTGCATCATCACGGAGTTGTGCCCCAGCTTGGTTTTCAGCTGTCCGGTCACCTTGGCCGGGTTGGCACCGGACCGGTCGCATTTGTTTACAAAGGCGATACATGGCACTTCATACCGTTTCATCTGCTGGTCCACCGTGATGGACTGGGACTGAACCCCGGCAACGGAGCACAGAATGAGAACCACTCCGTCCAGCACCCGCAAAGACCGTTCCACCTCCACAGTGAAATCCACATGGCCCGGGGTGTCGATGATATTGATATTGTGTTTTTCCATTCACAATACGTGGCCGCGGACGCAATGGTGATGCCCCGCTCTCTTTCCAGTTCCATGGAATCCATGATGGCGCCGGTTCCGTCTTTCCCCCGGACTTCATTAATTTTGTGAATGCGGTCCGTGTAGAACAGGACCCGTTCGGTGAGGGTGGTTTTGCCGGAATCTATATGAGCGCTGATGCCGATATTTCTTACCCGCTCTAAATCTCTGATCATGTTACATCATCCTTCATGAATAAATGTTACCCAAAAGGCGACACCTTCTGTTGGGCCAAAGTACTCAACTGTCTGCCAACCGGGTGTTCCATTTTTATGGGTTCAGCTAATTTGGTGGTACGATGGTATTATAATCGAATCTTCAGGTTATATTCAGTTTTTCAATATATGAGAATTTGATTTTTTATAGGAAAGATTTGGTTTTGTCAATTGTAAATAAAAATCCGGTGAATGGCGTAGTGCCACTCACCGGAAAAAAACGCCGACACAAAAGCTATCGGGTGTGCCGTTTTCGCCGGTATCCCGCAATGGTGGCAAGTCCTAATCCCACAAGGGCCAGAGTGCCGGGTTCAGGCACCTGGTTGGTTGTATTCGATTCAGCCGTCCAGAAAGAGATGTGAGACAAATCGGGAGTCTTTCCGCCATTATTGGTGAAATTGATCTCCCAGTTTCCACTGGTCTCTCCATTGGCGTAATACAGGGCAAAGTGAGTGGATGCCTTAAGGCTGTAATAGATAGGATCCGAAGCCAGCCAGCCCTCATTGGCGAACCAGTCTCCCGATGTGCTGCCATCAATGAAGCTGCCTGTGAACCCCGGGTTGGTCCCTTCATCCCAGCCACTGCCGACATCCCATTTTCCCAGAAGAGTCAGGTTACCGGGCAGATCAGGGTCCTTGGTTGCATTATAAAAATCGACCAGGATATTGACATTGTCTGAAGTATCTTGATGGCTTGATTGGCCTGTCAAGGATGAAGAATCTCCCACGAAAATCGGGGAGGCCGTACTGACCCCTGCCAATAAAAACAAAGTACAAAAATATATGAATATTTTTAAAAATAACGGTTTCATTAATCCCCCCTTTTTTTAATTTGTGTATATGTGTAACAAGATTTGTCAAAAAATGCCAAAAAATGTGACACATGGGGTCAAAAATTTATGAGCCTCTGCCTTCTTAACGTTTGATCACACGTTTCCTTCCTGCTGCTCCCAAGCCGGCAATACCCAGGCCCAAAAGCAGCATGGTTCCGGGTTCCGGAACGGCTGCTTTGTGAATGCCACCCTGTATCACGTCATTGCCACAGGTCATGGCCCAGTGAAATCCCAGGTCCAGTTCATCTTCCCAGCTCAGGCCGAAGGACGACAGATTGAAAGAATAGCTGATCAGACTCCCGGCATGGGAAAAGGCAAATGATCCCTGGGAGCCTTCATTGACGTCAGGATTATAGAGAACCTCCTGATTGTTCCGGTAGTGGTATGCAGGGGTTGTCATGACGTCATTGGCCAGTTGGATATGGTCCGGATTGACTGAATAGATGTTACTGGATGAGGTGTCCAGAGCGTATTCCCAAGTCTCACCAAAACCAAATCTGTCATCAGGATATCCAGCGCCTGCGTCACCGTAAGGATTCCATCCGTCAGTGCTCACAAACAGGTCCCCGTAATTGGTACCCCGACGTCCGTCAGTATAACCGGTCTGGATCTCGACAGTCACATCGCCATTGGTTGCAATGGCAATGGTCATGAAGTCTATGTTAAAGTACTTGACTTCATCAGACAGGGAGATCACATCGCCATCGTTTTGAACCCATCCTTTGTCTTCGGTTTTTTCTAGAATGGTCCCGCCAATATAATTGTCTTGAATCGTCCAGGTGCTGGCGTAAACAGCGCCTGAACTCCAGAAAACAATCAACATCATAAAAATAACTATTTGTTTCATTTGATTTCTCCTCAATGTTGAGGGTGGTGCATTTTGATTGATGTTGACATAATTATAATTCCATTCTTCGCAATTGTCATCTTTTTTTATTGTCGTAGCTGCCATTATGTTGAAAATCCGGGAAAAAAATTCGTTTCATGGCTCCTTACTGTTGCCTTTTTCTAAACCGTTTCCTGCCGACCGCTCCTATGCCGGCAATCCCCATTCCCAGCAACAGCATAGTTGCGGGTTCCGGAACCGGGTTGACCTGATCCAGTTGGACAAGAAGTTGCTGGGCATTGATGCCTTCGCCGTATGTGGTGACGGCATACTGGTATCCCAGAGAAGCCCACATGTCGTCATTTGAAAGCGCATCCTGATAGTAATGTGAGTAATAGCCGCCGATGGCGCCGCCGGTTGTGTTGGTAAAGTTATCGTTAGCATAGATTGCATCCCAGACGGCCAGCTGCAGCCCGGCGACTTTTTCTGCATTCCCGGAAGCATCACCGGACCATGTATCCATCAGCCAGGCGGCATGAAGGTAGTCGCTACCAAGAGTAACCGGATTGAGTGTCACCTCGTATGACCCGTTCGAGATCGTATGGTCAAGATCCACACAATAGGCAATGGTGAAAAAATCATCCCAGTCAACCCCACCATTCAATGTGATGCTGAATTCTGCAGAAGTTCCGCCGGATTTTGTGGCACCGGTATATGGGCTGACATAGTCATAAGACACCCCTTTGGTGTTCCCATAGCTAACATCCATTGTGGCCGCTGTGGCACTGAATGAAAACAACATGGTCATCAATGCTACCAGGCCGGCATAAAGCAATTTGTTCATTTTTTACTCCCTGTGTTGGTGTTGATTTCAACTGAGCCATGAAAATCAGGCTTAATGTCCTGTGCATTTTCTCAGCAATTTTTGTGCCATATGGACGATTCGACCATCAATTGTGGCGGTTCAATTACAGGCATCTTATGCATGCTTTCGAAAGCCTATGTTCGTCTGACGTTTTCAATTTTCCGGCGAATATGGTTTTTTCAGAAGATCCGTGTGATACGCTTCTCCATGATTTATTATTTTGACTTTGGTCCGTATTTTTTGATAGTGTTTTTTAAAATTATTAAAAGGCATGCCTGAGTTGAGAAAGATGTAAGAATTGATTAAATGATTTGTTGAGATGCCTTCCATGAAACCGGTTTGGCAGGCCTGGTTTACTGAGCACCCATTCAGGATCTGATGAAAACGATACTCATTGTTGATGACATCAAGGTCAATCTCAAAGTCCTTGAAGTGCTGTTGACCCGAAACGGGTATCGCGTTCTTCCGGCCCTGAGTGCTGAAAAAGCCCTGGTTCTGCTTCAGGATCATTCGTGTGATCTGATCATTTCCGATATCCAGATGCCTGAAATGGATGGTTTTCAATTCTGCCGGTTATGCCAGCTGGATGAGGCGCTCAGGTATATCCCCCTTGTGTTTTATTCCTCGGCCCGGGACGAAAAACATATCCGGCAACAGGCCCGAAAAGTGGGCGCCTGTGCTGTGATCAGAAAACCGGCAGATCCGGCCAAGCTCTTGAAAACCATTGATACGATTCTGGCGGCATCGCCTCCCGATTCAGAAAACACCAGCAGCATGGCAGTACAGTGTCAGGCACTGCTCGTCACAGGGAATCGGATACGGTTGTACAGCCCTTCTGGATGGTCGAGTCATCAGGTCAGGAACGGTTTGTTACCCGGATATTGGACAATGTCCCCGGGACCGTGTGGACCCTGGATGAGAGAGGAAATTTTACGTATATCAGCCCGGCGGTGGAGCGGTTGACCGGGTTTTCTGTCAGCCGCATCCAGCAGATGGGTAAAAGCGGATGGCTGAGCCGGGTTCATTCTGCAGATGAAAAAAAGGTACGAATGGCATTCAAACGGTTGTTTAAGGAGCATGTCCCCTTAGACATTGCTTATCGATTTGAATGTCGGGACAACCGCATTGTCTGGTTTCTTGAAAAAACCGGAATTCCCTGCAGAAATCAAGCCGATGCCTTATACCGGGTTGACGGCATTACTACGGACATAACGGCTCGGATTCTGGCGCAGAAACGCCGGGTGGCGTTCAGAGAAAAAGATGTGATCCGGTCCTTTTCAAAAGGGGTTTCTCATGATCTGGACAACCTGTTGACCGGAATCGCAGATTACCTTCAACTGTCGACCAGGACATCGGCGAGTTCCCAGGACAGGGACCGGTTTCTGGCCAATGCCCTGAAAATCAGCCGCAGGGCTTTGGCATTGAACCGGGATATTTCCCTGTTGTCCGGTCAGGATGGCCCTTTAGAAAAAAATTCCTTGTTCACCCGGGTGGTTGCCAGGGTGGTCCGGGCCTTGCTGGAGGGCAGCGATATCCGTTACCGGGTGGACATGCCCAGGGGGCTATGGCCGTGGCCGGGTGGATACCCGGTTGATGGACCGGGCCATCGAGCATGTTCTGGTCAATGCCTGTGAAGCGTTGGCGAAGAAAAAGGACGGACTGATTACTGTTACCCTGCGGAACCGTTCCATTGATACCGGCCCGCTTGAAAACGAGTCGTTACCCGGGATTCACCTGGACTCCGGCCGATATGTGCAGGCGGTCATCCAGGACAATGGCCGGGGTATGGATGACGAATCGCTGTGCCAGATATTTGATCCCTATTATTCTTCAAAATCCGTAGGGATAAAGAACGGGGTCGGGCTGAGCCTGGCGATGGCCCGGGCGATCGTGCACCGCCACGGGGGGGAGGTGGCGGTCGATTCAAGGAAACATCATGGAACGAAGCTGATAATATGTCTGCCGGCGGTAACAGAGGAATCCTGGTATGAAAACCGTTTTGATCGTGGATGATACCAAGACCAATATCGACGTACTGGTCCAGATCCTGAAAGCCGATTACAAGATCGGGGTCAGCCTTAACGGCAAAGATGCGATTCAATTTGCGAAAAAACGCCGCCCGGATCTGATCCTTCTGGATATTGTCATGCCGCAGATGGATGGGTTTGAGGTTTGTCGGAGACTGAAGGCCGAGCCTGAAACCAAGAATATTCCGGTGGTCTTTATCTCAGCTGCGGACCAACCGGGTCAGAAAAAAAAATGTTTCAAATGCGGTGGCGTGGATTATATTATCAAGCCGTTTGTGGGCCGTGACATCATAAATAAAATTGATTTGCAACTGAGCCGGTCATAAGTTCTGAAATGCGAACGGGGATCTGTCAAAAGAAAGATAAATAAATAATGGAAAACGGGGATTATCCAGGAAAAATACTGCATGGAAATTATAGTCAGTCCCTGAAAAAGCATGTTACAGAGGATATCCGTCAGCTGACCGCGTTTGACAGCACTGCCATACCGGTCATCCCCTATGTTTCCGCCTGGCAGGAGCATGAAAATGCCATGTGGTACGAATTTGCCGGCAGGCAGTTCATCGAACTAATGGGCTGTCCGGCAGACAAGCTGGCAGACGTTTTCCGACAACGCATTATCGAACGGCGGGTCTATGATTACCAGGGAGACAGTCATACCCGGGTCAATCAACAGACATTGAGGCGATCCGAGCTGACGGGCTTTCGAAAAGGGCTTCGGGAACAGGGCGAAAAAAAAGGCCGTGTGGAGGCCATCTACAAATTGCAGCTTTCAAGCGGCGCGGTAATCTGGCTTAAGGACCAGGCAACGGTCACGGCATTTAAACAGGATCGGATTCATGTCTCATCCGGGTGTCTCACGCTTGTAACCAAAGAGATGGAAGCGGAAGAGGCGTTAAAAAAAGCCGAACATAAGCTCAGGGAGAAAGCCCGTGCCCTGAACCTGGCAAAAAAATTCAGGAGGAAAACGCGGCCCGGCTGTCCAGCGCCATCAAACAGGTGGAGGCCGCCAGAAAAGAGGCAGAAAAAGCCAACAAAGCCAAAAGCGAATTTCTTGCGGTGATCAGCCATGAGATCCGTAATCCCATGAACGGCATTGTGGGTACCTGTGACCTGATCATGGCGGATGATCTTTCCCGGCAGCAGACTGAATACCTTGAAATCATTCGAAGTTCGGCTTTTTCTCTGCTGGGGCTGATCAACGATATTCTGGATTTTCGAAAATTGAAGCCGGAAAACTGGAGTTCCAGGAAGTTCCCTTTGATATCCGGGATGTCGTGGAAGAGGTGTCTGATATTTTTCTGGAGATGATCACCCGAAAGAATCTGGAACTAATCGTAGATATCGATCCAAACGTGCCGGAACAGGTGATCGCGGATCCCATGCGCCTACGTCAGGTGCTCATCAACCTGACCTCCAATGCCCTCAAGTTTACCCATCAGGGCGAAATCATCATCCGGGTGGAACCGGTTCGTCGGGACAATTCGAAAATTGAGCTGGGATTCCGGGTAACAGACACAGGTATCGGCATTGCCCCGGAGCATTTCGACCGCCTGTTCGAATCCTTTACCCAGATAAACGGGGCCGCAACGCGTGAATATGGGGGTACCGGTCTGGGACTGGCCATCTGCCGGCAGATCGTCGAAATGATGAACGGCTCTATCGGTGTAGACAGCGACCCGGGGCAGGGCAGTACCTTTTATTTCAACGTCCCGTTGACATACACCGGAAATTACGAAAAAAACCGGACACAGACATCCAGGGTTTTGGAATCCTGCCGTGCCCTGGTTGCCATGAAAAACCGGTCCGGCCGGCGAGCCCTGGCTCAACTGCTGAAATCATGGGGATGTCAGGTGACTGCCTGCGGTTCTGCCTCAAGAGCTGCGGATCTCATATCCGAAGCGCCCCGGGTGGGGGCATATTCTCTGGCGATAATGGATATGGGGCTGCCGGATATCAGGGAACCTGAGTTTTCCCACCGTCTGAAAGCTATGGTTGAATCGGTTGAGCAAGCCATTGCCCTGACCCGGATGGGCCGGAATGACGATCTGGATTGCGCCGATCAACTAGGTATTGCCCAGTCCATGACCAAACCGGTCAAGCAGTCTACTTTAAGAGAGATGTTGCAGCATACGTTTGGTCATCCCCTGAAAACTGGATCTCATCATCGGGCTGGGAAAAACAACATTACTTCTTTTTCAAACACCTGGATTCTTCTGGTGGAAGACAATCCCATCAACCTTAAAATCGGTTCGGAGATGCTCTGTATGGCAGGCGTGTCAGTGGAGACGGCACGAAATGGTCTGGAAGCCATTGAAAAAGTCCAGAAAAGAGAGTATGCGGCTATGTTAATCGATATTCAGATGCCGCATCTGGACGGCATTGAAGCGTCCCGCATCATTCGGCAGCAGTTTTCCAGAACCCGGCTGCCTATCATCGCCATGAGCGCCCATGCCAAGGCTGATAACTGGAAAGCCTGCCTGGAAGCAGGGATTAACGACTATATTCTCAAACCCATCAGCAGAAACGTGCTGTTTACCGCATTGAAAAATCAGATTGGTCCGGGTCACAAAATAGCAGTTCCGGAATCGGTCTTGCGGTCCCGGCAGACATCAAACGGTTCGGATGCGGATATGCAGGCCCTTCCGGGCCTGGACGTCAGCGACGGCGTCGAGCGGCTGGGGGGGAGGTGGCTGTTTATGCAGAAATTCTATCCGATTTTTGTCAGACATATGCCGGATTTCAGCAGGAGATGAAACAGTTGATTGACAGTTCGGCATTCACCCGTGCAGGGGATTTGAGTCATTCCCTAAAGGGGGCATCCGGCAATGTGTCTGCCATGGCTTTGTTTGATTCCGCCAAAGCGCTGGAGCAGGCCTGTCGGCAAAAAAAGAGGCAGACGGCCTGGTCACTGCTGGAATCGGTTCAGTCGGCCTATGAAACCGTGTGTGAATCGGCAAAACAATTCTGCTGGCAGATAGAATCGATGAAACCCAGTGAGAAATCGGATTTTTTTATCCTCAGCCCCGGATACTGACGAAAAAATATGGAAGACCTGGCCCGGTCTCTGATGGACAGCATCGATCAGTGTGATCCGGTCCTTTCCGGCACCCTGATCCGGAAAATGGCCCATCATGTCCAGGAAACATGGAAAACCGAGATGGATCAACTGACCGATGCCGTGAAAAATTATCGTTTCGAGGATGCCCGGAAATATGTCACCATTCTCATGGATCAAGCGGGGATTGGGAAGTGAACAAGGATGTGAGATTCATGAAAACGATCAATGACTGCACGATACTGCTGGTGGATGATACCAAATCCAACGTGGACGTGCTCGTGAACGCCCTCAAAGATACCTATAAACTGGGGGTCAGTTTGAACGGGGAAGATGCACTTCGGTTTGCGCGACTGAACCTGCCGGATCTGATCCTGCTGGATATCATTATGCCTGGCACGGACGGATTTGCAGTCTGCCACAGCCTCAAGGCGGATCCCCTGACCCGGGAGATTCCCATTATTTTATCACAGCCATGGATGACCTGACCCATAAAACCAAGGGATTTGATGTCGGGGCGGTGGATTATATCACCAAACCCTTTGATATCACCGAGGTCAAGGCCCGGGTCAAAACCCATCTGACTCTGAAGCTGACCGGAGAAGCCTGAGAAACCAGAATGCCATTTTGGAAGAGATGGTCCTGGAACGGACCAGGGAATTGCGAAAAGCCCAGATCGAAGTGATCAACCGGCTGGGAAAAGCCGCTGAATACCGGGATCAGGATACTGGCACCCATATCAACCGGATGAGCAAATACTGCCGGCTCATGGGCAAGGCCCTGGGGCTTTCCAGGGACGAGTATGACCGGCTGGACCTGGCATCCACCATGCATGATGTGGGCAAGATCGGCATTTCAGACAATATCCTGCTTAAACCCGGAAAACTGGACGACAAGGAATGGGAATCCATGCAGTCGCATACCCGCATCGGGGAGGAATTGCTATCCGGTGGCACGTCCCAGCTGCTGGAAGTGGCAAGAATCATCGCCATGACCCATCATGAAAAATGGGACGGCACCGGGTATCATCAGCATCTCAAGGGAAAAGATATTCCTCTTGTCGGTAGAATCACCTGTATCTGCGATGTGTTTGATGCTTTGATTTCCAGGCGGCCTTACAAAAATCCGTGGCCGGTGGACCAGGCCTTGGCGGAGATCAAAAAGGCAGCGGGGAGTTTTTGATCCCGAACTGGTGAAAGTGTTTCTGTCCCTGGAACCGGAAATTAGAAAAATCGTTGAAATCCATCAGGATTGATTCATGCAAATGGTCAGGGTGACGTTTTCTTGATTTTTTGTTGTATTTGAAAGGATTTTTTTTAGGATGAGACCTGTTCACTAATCCTGAAAATGTCTGGAGAGTCATGAACCGAAACATTACCATATCTGCTTTTTTGTTTTTCTGTCTGCTGGGTTCATCCGTGTTTGCATCTACGGAAAACAATTGTTTGAAACCGGGGTCGACCATCTGAAGCAGCATCGGTATGAAGCAGCCATTGAATTGTTCACTCAATTGATCGAACTGGACCCGAATAATCCGGATGCGTATAAAAACCGGGGTGTGGCATACATGAAGCTTTCTCAATATGATCCGGCTATTCAGGATTTTGAAAAAACCAGGCAGATGGTGCCGGATCTGAAAGGGCTGCACAGCAATCTGGGGGTGGCCTGGTATTACAAGGGAGAATATGAGGAGGCTATCTCTAATTACGATAAGGAAATTGCTCTGTCTCCGGACAGTCATTATGCCTATTTCAACCGGGCCATCTGCTGGGCGGAACTCAAGAACTACGACAAAAGCCTGGCGGATATTTCTCAAACCCTGGCACTGGAACCGGATTTTTACCTGGCCTATTGCCTGAAAGGGGATTTGTCCCTGGAGCTCGGGGATGCGGAAACAGCCCGGGCTGCCTATGAAAAAGCTGTGAAAGTGGATTCTGAAGCGGATTATGCCAGAAGCCAGCTGGAAACACTGGGCCGGCACCTGCGGTCAGAGAAACGCCGGAGCTCCAGAAACCCGGGAAAGCCACCGTTCCGGACACGTCATCCTGGGAACCATCTGCTGGACAACCGGAGGTGTCCGCAACTGAGCAAACAGAAAAACCCCAACCAAAACAAACCGGGGAACAGGCCTTGAATGGCTCAATCCCCGGGGGCCCTGAAATGGAAAATTCTGATGCCAGATCGTCTGGACCTGATCCGGAATATGAAATCCAGACCGGAGCGTTCAAGGTTCAGGAAAATGCTAGGGATCGGTTGAACAAATTGCAGGCACTCGGATATGACGCCCGGATCCTGACATTGACCCATCCCGAGGAGGTAACCTGGTATCTGGTGAGAACCGGGACCTTCTTTGACAGGAAAACAGCGGAACAGGCCATGGCACAATTCGTCAAAAAAACCGGCATGAAAGCCTATGTCAGAGCCTGGAACCAATTTTGAGCCCCGTGTCCGATAACTGGATGACCCAGTTCTGCAACACCCTGTGGCAGGGAAGCCGTAAAATGGGCATCGCCCTGACAGAAGCACAAGTGAGCCAGATGGCCTGTCATGCGGCCCAGCTGGAAAAATGGAACCGGCATATCAACCTGACGGCCATCAAGGGACCGGTCGATCTGGCCCGGAAGCATTTTCTGGATGCGGTCGCCATTCAGCCGTTCATTCATACCCGAAACGGACAATGGATGGACATGGGCACCGGCGGCGGATTTCCCGGGCTGCCGCTGAAACTGCTTAATCCGGAAATCCGGATGATTCTGGTGGATGGGTCCCGTAAAAAATTCATTTTCTCAAACATGTGATCCGGATGTTGGGCATTAACGGGATCGAGGCTGTCCATGGCCGGGTGGAGGCGTTTGGCAAAGATCCGGATTTTGCCGGGCGATTTGATGGGGTTCTGGCCGGGGGACTGGCGAACCTGGAACGGTTGGCCGATTTGGCGGACCAGTTTCTGACACCAGGAGCCATTCTTTTTGCATTGAAAAGCCCAGCGCCCGGGAAGAGATCACTCGGAACCTGGAAAACCGGTTTGCCATTGCGTGGGATGAATACCGGCTGTCGGATGACGGCGAAAGGCGATGTCTGGCACGGCTGACACCACGACACAAAAAAAGTTCCTGAATAATCGCCGGCTATTCAGGAACTTTCTGATCGGTCTATCAAGTATGTCTTGAGTTACACTTAAAAAGTGTTTTAGAGCACCGTCACATTTTTGGCAGAAGGCCCTTTTTGGCCCTCTTCGATATCAAACGACACCCGGTCCCCTTCATTGAGGGATTTAAAACCGGTTGCATTGATTCCTGAGTGATGGACAAACACGTCCTTACCACCACCATCCACTTCGATGAATCCAAACCCCTTTGAGTCATTAAACCATTTCACAATACCATTTGCCATGTCGGCGCTCTCCTGTAATAAAAAATAAAAATAATCTGTCTGCTTTGGGGCGAAATTTCCTGTGAATCAGGAAAAACTCCTTGAGGCAGAAACAATCCGTCAGCCGTTTCAAGGCTGATGGAGCGATTATAGATGTCTGTCCGTAAAAGTCAAGCGTTGTTTGTCAGGCCCTGCAAATAATGGGATCAGGATTCTTGATTTTTGAACCGTTTTTTCGTATGCTGAAGCAAATCGCACCCTGTTCCTTGTCAACCCATGGAGGAGAAGACGCTTATGTCCGGAATGAAGACCTCACATCCACGGGAGAACCACAACAATGGGTTCACTTTGGTGGAACTCATGGTCGCCGTGGCCATTTTTGGAATCTTGGCAATCATTGCGATTCCGGAAATGAGTGCGTTGATCAGGAATACCAGGCTGAAAACGGTGACACGGCAACTGGTATCCACGTTGCAGGAAATGAAACTCCGAGCCATTAAGGAAAATGCCGTCGCCAGTATTGTTTTTGATGAAACAAACGACAGCTATAAGGCTTTTGTTGATAATAATCCAGAGGACGGGGCTTATAATACAGGAGAGGAAATCATTGCGATCGCGAATCTGAAAAATGACAACCTTGAGATAACATCGAATAATTCTTCCTTTGGGTTCGCCAGTAGAGGATTTCTATCAGGGGTCAATAATTGTGCCATTACCATTTCCAACACATCCGGCAGACAAAAGCAAGTTGTGATTAATAAGATAGGAAGAATCCGGATTGAATGAATTGAATAATGAAGAATATGCTCAAAGCTGAAAATTTATCATGAACGGGAAACGGCATACCGAAAACAGAAATGATTTCAGCCAGGGGTTTACTCTGGTTGAAATTCTGGTGACCATGGCCATCATAAGCATTGTGGTTTCGGGTGTCATTTATTCCTATTCAGGACAACAGAAATCCGAATTGTCACAGACCCAACTGGTGGAGATGCAACAAAGTCTCCGTGCTGCTATGTATATTATGTCCATAGAAATTCGAATGTCTGGTTATGATCCTCACAGGGCTTTTTCGGCTGGTATCACCAATGCAGGAGATGGTTCGAACGGGAATCCGCTGACCTTGACTTATGTAGAAAATGACACAGACAGTGACCCGGGGATTTTAAAGACGGTTGCATTCGATCTTTTTGATTCATTGAGTGATGGGGATGATGATATCGGCATGAAAATAAATGTTGATAACAGGCAGGCAATCGCTGAAAATATTCAATCCCTGACTTTTACATACCTTGACAGTGATGGTAATGGTCTGGCTGCTCCGATTGACCTTTCAGATATCAGGGCGGTTCGTATCGACATTACCGCGGGGCTGGATGCCGGTGCCGTGGATCACACCATACCCGGGGCGAAACGGTCTGTATCTGCCGTGATAAAATGCCGTAATCTGGGATTGTAATGACCGGGAAGGGGAAACAAAACTGAAATGAGCAATGAATTATTTTGCAGGAACTTCGAAAAAGAAAGAGGCTTCACCCTTCTGGAGGTGATGATCGCCTTAAGTATACAGGCAATTGGTATTTTGGCTATTATCAGCATGCACATCTCAGCCTCCCAGGCAAATGCTCATGCAGTGACATTTACCAATGCATTGCTTGCGGCACAAAGCCGGATCGAATACCTGCTTATGGAAGATTTTGATAATATCACCAGTAGCACGACATATGTCGTTGAAACCCATGAGGACAGTAGTGTCATTCCACCAGGATATACCCTTGAATGGAAGGCGGAGGACCATACGGCCGATATGAAGAAAATAAATGTCCGCGTCAAAAAATCGCTCAAACTTGGAGACAAAATTCAAGAAAAGGTGCTGGCTTTGACGGTTGTAAAAAACAGAGGATAGAGGTATGATCTTTTTTTTAAGAAAAGATTCGCTGAAAGTTTCGTTCGACTGCTTGGACAATCATCAGGGATCCGCACTGATCATCGTTTTAATCGTGATGGCGGTATTAACCCTGGTGGGATTGTCCACCATCAACACAGCAAGCATTGAAAATAGAATCGTTCGAAATGAACGGGTTTATCAGGAAAATTTTTACCTGGCAGAGTCCGGTGTCAATGAAGCGGCCCAGAAGATTGAAAATGAAACAAACAGTGACAATCTGATACCATACTATTCATCTTGGCTCTGGATGCATGATGTGGTTGACAGCAATAACAATCCGATGAATTTTTCAGATCCCGACAATTGGGTGTACAGCGTTTCTTCAAGTGACAACTCGGAACAGGCGGCTGTCAACACCGATGCTTTTTTTTCAAGTGTATTCAAAGGGGTTGCAAGAGGTAGCTCCTTGGACATCGGTGACTCAAACACGCGCTTGTATGAATATGCGGTGTTCGGGCACGGAAAAACCAACAGTGGCAACGCCATCATTGAAATCGGTTATTTGAAGCGGTTTTAGATGGGTCCCATGAATGGTTCTCCAATCAGAACGGTATCCGCCGGGGTCGATGAGGCGGTCGCTGGCGTGCTTACCAATGTAAAAAGAATCCAGGTAAGTTTTTTGCCATCAATTCGTGCCTGCGGTTGTCTTTGCTGTCTATCTTTTTGCGAATATTTGAGATTGTCATCTACAACCGGGATTTCGATTAAATGAAAATCTGTATCAGCGGAGAATTCAGCGTCAGTGTTAAACACAGGGGAAGATCCTGTGTAACGGCTTTTCGAGTCTTAATTTTATCAACGGACGTTCCTGACGCGGAAAAGGGAACTGTCTGGTGCGCTTTTTAGGAGTATGACATGATGATGATCAAAGATCGCTTTTGCCTTTTCCGATTCAAAAAATAGCGGCTTTTTTTCCAACCACCTGTGTTGTTTCTTTATTTCCCTTTTTGCAGTGTCCTGGATAACCTTTATTTATTCTCCCCTGGTGTGTGCCGTTTCGGTGGATATAGCGGACGTCCCCTTAGATGTCCAACTCCAAGCATCGGCTCCCAATATCATGTTCGGGATTGACGACTCAGGATCCATGGATTGGGAGATTCTCACAAATGAAAGTGACGGGCTCTTCACCATCGGTAACACTGGGTATGAATATGTGTTTGATAACCCCGGAGATAACTTGTACACCTCGGGCGTCTACTCCTATGTTATCGCCGGGGACAACCGCCGTTATTGGAAGTCCCAATGGTCCGAATACAACAAGATGTATTATGACCCAAAGGTCACCTACAAGCCCTGGCATTCGGATATGCCGGATGCTGATCCGGATATGGTGCGTTCTCATCCCATGTATGCGGAAAACTACACCAACCTTAATGCCGCCTATTACTCTCTCAGCTTTGGGAGTCAGATCATCAAAGATGACCGGGATAGTACAGGCATTACCAAGTCAGATAACTGGGTATTATATAGTTATAGCGCAGCCTATGGGGAAAAGGACAGCTACACAAGCGTGGACGGCTCAACCTTCACGTGGATTCCCACCATCCCTTCGACCGAAACCTACGAGGTATGGGTTTTCAACGCCTATTACGACGGTAATGACCAGAATGCCGAGTATACCATTGTCCATGCAGGGGGAGTAGCTACCGCTTATTCCGATCAGAGTGCCAAGGGTGGCGAATGGGATCTTCTGGGAACATATACTTTCAATGCGGGGACCACGGGTTCGGTCACCGTGACCCGTAAAGATCACTCCACCAAAGGCGTATACACCAACGCGGACGCCGTGAAATTCGTCAAGGTGACGGGAAGCGTGAACATTGTCAACGCACACTACCATGTCTACTCTCAGTCGGCAGGAAAACCCTATTTGGTAAACCTGGATGGGGCGATCACCTATTACAGATACAATGACAATGGTGATGACTACATCGAGCCCGGAGAACTCGTTTTGGATGGATCGCCACCTGCGGATATCGTTACTGGCAGAAGCTATGAACAGGAGCGGCAGAATTTTGCCAACTGGTATTCCTTTTCCCGGAAACGGTGGGGAGTCGCGGTAGGGGCTATTTGTCAGGCTCTTGAGGTGATAGAAGGGGTCAATGTGGGTATCCGAAGCCTGAACGGCTATATCATTAAACGGGTTCATCCTATCAAAGTGGGTGGTGTTGACGAGACTCCTGCTATTTTGAATCTTTTGACCAGCTTCCGTCACGACAAAAACCCTATCGGGTCCACTCCATTAAGAGCTGGTCTCAAAAAGATCGGCGAATATTACAGCACCAGCGAGGTTATTAACCCCCTTGAACCCGAACTTTCGGTTTCACCTATTGATCCAGGAGCAGGCGGCGGCTGCCAGCAGAATTTCGCCATTATGTTCACGGATGCTGCCTATAATGGCCTTGCTCCTGGACTGGGAAACGTTGACGGGGCCTTTCCTCCTCCTTTTGGGGACAAAAATTCGGGAAGCCTTGCCGATGTGTCTATGCATTACTGGATGACAGATTTGGACGGAGATCCGGACAACAACTTCGTTCCGACCAATTTTTATGACAGCGCAACCTGGCAGCACATGGTTACATATACGGTGGCCTTTGGAGTGAACGGCACCCTTAATCCTGCCGACTACGACCTTTACAATATCGACACCTCCGAACGCAAGTACCCTACCTGGCCAAGCCCTATCAACAATGACTATGAGCGCATCGACGATCTTTGGCACGCAGCAGTCAATAGCCGGGGAAAGTACCTTAACGCCCAGAATCCCCAGGAGCTGATCAAGGCGTTTCTGTCTGTTATCAATGATGTGATCGCTCGAATCGGATCATCGGCTAAAGTCTCCATCAATGCGGAAGAACTGAACGAAGGAACCGTCATTTACCAGTCGAGCTACTCGACCGAATTCTGGAGTGGCGATGTCAAGGCCTATAGCATTGATGCGGTTACCGGCGAAATAAGGCGTGGCGAGGGCGAGGAGTTGTGGTCGGCTTCAGAAAAGCTCGCCTCGGCCGACTGGGATGCGGGTAGGCGCATCGTCACCTATAATGGAACCTCCGGAATCCCCTTCCGTTTTGCGAGTCTTGGCATTGCCCAGAAAGAAATGCTATCCCCTGATCCTGCCACCAGTGAAAGAGTGTTCGAATACCTTCGGGGAAATCGAAGCTCGGAAGGAATTGATTTCAGAACTAGAGAGACCATCTTGGGAGATTTTGTCCACTCCGCTCCCCTTTATCACAACGGGGTTTTGTTTGTGGGGGGGAATGACGGCATGCTTCATGCTTTTAATGCCAGCAAAACAATAGGCGGAGAGGAGCTCTTCGCCTATATGCCGGGACTTGTTTTTCCTAACCTCTCCTTGCTCGCCGATCCTGGTTACTCCCATAAATACTACGTGGATCTGACACCTTTTGCAAAAACCGTCAACGGAGTCGACCTTTTGGTGGGCGGCTTGGGCAAGGGGGGCAAAGGCTATTACTGTCTGGATGTGACCGACCCGTTTACCATTGCTACGGAAGCGGCCCTGGCCGCCAGGGTCAAATGGGAATTCCCCAAAGCCACTACAGATTCAGATGATGTGGCGGACATAGGATACAGCTTCAGCCGGCCGGTCATCGTCAACACCAAGGCTGGCTGGGTCATCATCTTTGGAAATGGTTACAACAGCCCCAATGAGAGTGCCTTGCTTTTCGCTCTTGCGATTGACGGATCGGTGCTGGCCAAAATCGATACGGATTCGGGCCCCTCCAATGGCCTCTCAACCCCCGCCGTCGTGGATGTGAACAACGACCTGCTTGCAGACTATGTTTACGCGGGTGATCTGCTGGGAAATCTTTGGAAATTCGACATCCGATCTGCCAGTCCAGGCGATTGGAAGGTCGCCCATACGTCGGGAGGTGCCCCGCTCCCTTGTTTGCTGCAAGAGGGCCGGGGACAGCATTCAGCCCATCACAACCAAACCGGATGTGATGTTCCATTGTGCCCGACATGGCTATATTGTGGTCTTTGGAACGGGGAAATACCTGGGAAGCTCCGATTTTGATGATTTTTCCACTCAAGCACTTTACGGTATCTGGGATTATGGGGATGACACGGATTCTTCCGAATTTTTAGGGGCCTTCGACAGAGCGGCTACCCCCAATCTCTCCAACCAACCTTATACCGTCTCTCTGCTGGAACAGATTGAACTGGTGTGGTCCTCGTTTGGCGGTCGGTTCATGCGGATCACATCCGATTATAAACCAATTTGGGCCACTGAAGAGGAGACTTCTGCGGACGGGGAGTTACCCAATCCTTCCAGCTTGGTCGTCAACCATGCGGGATGGTACTTTGATCTACCCCTTTTAAAGGAGCGGATCATTCGGAATCCGATGATCGTGATGGCAAGGTCATTGTTATCACCACTATTCCCAAAAGCATTCCCTGTACCTCTGGAGGTGAATCAATTTTGATGGAGATTCAGGGGTGTTCGGGTGCTCGACCTATGTCTCCCCAGCTCGATATTAATGAGGATGGATTGATCAATGAACAAGACCAGGTTCTTTGGGGTGAGGATACGATCCCTCCCTCGGGGATCCACTTCCCGACCCTCCTTTATGAACCCACGATTCTAAGGGCAGGCGACCAGGAGCTAAAATTGATGAGCACTGCCGCAGGCGGTATCGTCACACAAAGAGAACGGGCAGAAAAACATGGCATGTTCTATTGGCGGGAACTCCGTTAGAAAGCGTTTAGAAGTACCGGAATAGATATGGCTCGTTCCAAACCTGATTTAACGAATTTATTTCTTGATACAAGGAGATCTTAGATGAAAAAAATCAGCCACTTTCGAAAAGGAATGGGCATCGCAGCCTTTTTCGTGATGATATGTCTCTTTGTTTTAACACCCCCTGCTGTCACGGGCCAAGGGAAGGGCGGGAAAAACGATCAGAGAATTAATAACAAATCCCTCAAACCGGAGATTACTTACCGGCATATAGGCTTTGTTCAGAGAGTCGGAAGGGATGAGATTGTCGTAGACGATCATCTTCTGAAATTTGCCAAAAATGTAAGCTATCATAGTACTGAACCGGGTGGCCTGGTGTCAAGACAGATTAAGAAGGGCTTCCAGATCGGATTCAATCGGAATGATAAAAAAGAGATAACCGATATCTGGATTCTTAAATCCGAATAAGATCTCTTTTCTGATTTTGTTGAAACCAACAATGGTACCCTGGGCATGGCCCTTTGTCGATAATCCAGTCCCGCTGAAATCTTGGGTCAGGCATAAAAACCGTTCCTGTAACCTTTCAACAACAGGGGAACGTGACAGGCCTTGCACGATATCAACACTGGGATTATCGATTAGGGAAAGGATCCCTGAAATGGTCGATACATCCGTAAGAGATCTAAGTCTCAACATCCGGAGAATCATTGGATCGTCTTTGTAATAGACTATATTTCACGCAACCATCTGCAACCCAGAATCAGGTGGGTGACGTGAAGCATCACCACCAGGTGATGGTCAAATATTGGGGGTATCTTCAGAGGGGAAAAGCATCTTTTCGTTTTTTTTTAATGCAAACTGCCTGAACAAGAGCTGGAAAACAATCATGCCGGAAAAAGATGCCAATGCCCTGCCTTCAAAACGGATTGCCGGAGTTTTGTGGGAGTTGGCAAAAATTTGTGCTTTACTGAACTTCATTTGTAGCAGCCTTCTGAATAGGTTTTTTTATGCAACATCATGGGGCGATTGTCTGGACGGGCTGTCGAAAATATAAACAGCGATGAGGGCCGCCCATGAATTTTCGGAAATTTATAGATAGATGGCTGGCATTGGAACGAAACTTTGAATCTGTTAAACATACTTCTTGACTCAACTAGCCGGGCCGGTTAAAATTTTATTTAGTTTGTTTAGAAAAAACGGTAGCCAGGCGATCAAGCCAACGATAGACTGATCCGGGACGTTTTCGGTGAGCGGACTGCAATATTCGGCGGTGTTGATCCGGTACCTGGTCTTGTGCCGGAAGAAGATGAACTCCTATTGAACCAATAAAGGAATGGTGGAACAGGTGATTTCAAAGAGACAGCTGGCTATATCATGACACTGGCGGAAAAATTTTAAAAAAGAAGGTTCCGACATGCCGACCTTGATAAAATAGGGCAAAGCGAGTTCATCTTAAGAAAGAATATTCTTAGACAAAAAGAGAGAATCAGATGAGAGAAATGTTCAAAAGGGTATTGGTTACGGTGGCAGCACTGGGATGTGTTATGGGGATGATTGGGTGCGCAAATGTGTTTTCAGACAGCCAAGCGGCCGAAACCCAGGCAGTGTCATCAACTGCTGCATCCATGACGGCACCGGAATCCCGGAAGACCACGGCGGTGTATTATGATTTTGAAGACGTCCTGATTCCGGTGGAGCTGTCAGTGGTTCAGGACAAAACCATGATCGTTTCCACCCCGGGATTCACCTCCGGGATTCTGATGCTCCAAGGAAGGGTGGAGCGGCGTTCTCTGATCAATTTTTCAACAACAACATGCTTAAGGACAACTGGACGGTGGTCAGCCGGATCGACTCACCCAACATGGCTATCCTGGTGTTTGAAAAGCCCATGAAGTCAGCGGTGATTTCCATTAAAAGCGAGCATTTCTTCACCTATGTGGAAGTCGGTGTGGCGGCCCGGATGAACCAGGGCCGGTTGCCGGACACCCCGGACTCGCTGTCTCCGTCGGATTTGTCCCAGTGACGATTCTGGCGGGAAAACGGATCCTGCTGGGCGTCACCGGCGGGATTGCAGCGTACAAAGCGGTTGAGCTGTTGCGGCTGTTGAAAAAGCCGGGGCCCAGGTGGATGTGGCCATGACCGAAGCGGCCCTGCGGTTTGTGGGAAAGGCCACGTTTGAGGTGTTGTCGGAAAATCCGGTGATCACGGATCTGTGGGAGGATTCCCACGGATCCGTGGCCCATATTGATGTGGCATCGAGATGTGATGCCGCTGTGATCGCGCCGGCCACGGCCAACTGCATTGCCAAGCTGTCCCATGGCATGGCCGATGATGCCCTGACCACCACGTTTCTGGCAGCCACGGCCCCGATCATGGTCTGCCCGGCCATGAACACCTATATGTACGAAAATATCCGGGTGCAGCGGAATCTGGATCTGCTGGAAACCGACGGGATTTATGTTTTGGATCCGGACACCGGAGCTTTGGCCTGTAAAACCACAGGGCCCGGCCGTCTGCCTGACCCTTGGCTTATTTTCGATCGAATCCAGCACATGCTGACACCCAAAAATTTTACCGGCAAAACGGTGCTGATTTCGGCTGGTCCTACCTTGGAGCCCATTGATCCGGTGCGGTTTGTGAGCAACCATTCCTCGGGCAAGATGGGATATGCCATAGCCAGGGCCGCTGAAATGCGTGGTGCGGCGGTGACCCTGGTGACCGGACCGGTGAGCCTGGATCCCCCGGTGGGGGTTGAAACGGTTTCAGTGCGGACCTGCCATGACATGGCAGATGCCATGCTTTCGAAAATGGATCGTGCGGATATCATCATTCAGGTGGCGGCTGTGGCGGATTTCCGGCCGGATCGTCAGGAGACGCTTAAAATAAAAAAACAGTCTGATGAAGACGGCATCTCCCTGACCCTGGTCCAGAATCCGGACATCCTCCGGTCCATGGGGGAACGTAAACGGCCGGATCAGTTTCTAGTGGGATTTGCTGCGGAAACCCATGATCTTTCTGCCAACGCGGTCAAGAAAATCAAGAAAAAAAATCTGGACATGATCGCTGCCAACCAGGTGGGGAGAAAAGATACTGGGTTTCAGGCGGACACCAATCAAATGACCGTGTTTTTTAAAGACGGGTCCCAAGCCGATATCCCGCTGATGGGCAAGCCGGCCGTGGCCCAAATGCTTTTGGACATCATTCTGGCCCGGCTTGAACAGCGGCCCTGACGCAGATCCATCATGACTTTTTCCAGTCCCACATCTCCCTTGTCAAAATCCGGGGATCTTCAAACCATTATCCATGATCTTTCCGGATATCTGCGGAGCCGGAAGCAGATGGGTTTCGCCCGGGTCTCTCTTTCCGAAGCATCTTTGGAGATCCTGGCTGCCTGGGGGCGGCCCCGGGCGCCTCAGAAGCGCTTTGCTCACATGGGGCCTGTATCGGCCAAAGTGTTACTGGTGGAGGGGACCGGCCGGTTTTCAGGGGCGAGGCCGGGGTTTTGCTGAAAAAATCCTGGAAGCCATGAAACTGTCTACAGACAGGGTCTGCCTGTGCAATGCCCCGGATCAGGATCAGGTCCTGACCTTTATGCAGTCGGTTTGCCCTGAGGTTGCGGTCGCTTTCGGAGACCAGGCCGTGCAGGTGATGACTGGAAACAGCAGCCCTTTGTCGGCCGTCCGGGGACAATTTGTCAATATCCGGGGAATTCCGGTCATGCCCACGTTTCACCCTTCCGAACTCTTAAAAGATCCGGCCCTGAAGCGCCCTGTGTGGGAAGACATGCAACAGGTCATGCAGAAAATCGGTATGCCGTCATGATCCTTGACCGGTTCATGGATATTCTGACTGCGGAAAAAGGATATTCCGCCCATACCTGCCGGGCTTACCGGTCTGATATCCTGGATTTTATGCGGTTTTTGCCGGCCGGACAGATGATTCAGATCCGCCGGCGGATGTGCAGTCTTGTTTTGAGGCAAACGCGGCCCGGGTGGACAAGCTGACCATGAAACAATACCTGGCGTTCCAGGTCCGGACCGGGAAACAGAAAAGATCCCTTTCCCGCCGCTTGTCGGCACTGAAAGCTTTTTTTGAATTTCTGGTGCGGGAAAAACTGATTCCGGCCAATCCCGCGGACGGGATTCCCTTTCCCAAACTGGGCCGGCCCATTCCCCGGGTCCTGACCGTGGAGGATGTGTTCCGTCTTTTGGACTCCATTAAGACCGATACCTGGCTGGGAAAGCGCAATCAGGCCATGTTTGAAACCTTCTATTCCACGGGCATGCGTATTTCCGAAATCCATGGATTGAACATGGATCACATTGACTTTCGCAGCCAAGTGATTAGAGTGTCCGGCAAAGGCGGCAAACAGCGGGTTGTGCCGGTGGGAAAAAGAGCCTGAAAGCGGTGACGCATTATCGGGATAGTTTGTCCAAAGACCTGGTGCCCGTTTTTGTGAACAAGGACTTCGGACGTCTGACCCCCCGGTCCATCCGGCGGATTCTGGATCACATTGTAACCCGGTGCGGGCTGCACGTACCGGTTTCCCCCCATGTGCTGCGCCATTGTTTTGCCACACACATGCTGGATTCCGGGGCGGATCTGCGGGGAATCCAGGAAATTTTGGGCCATGCCAGCCTGTCCACCACCCAGGTGTACACCCATGTGAGCATGGATCATTTGATGCAGGTATATGATAATGCACACCCAAGGAGTTGATATCGTTATATGAGAGATGACACCTTTCACGGCACCACCATTCTGGCGTTGCGGTCTGGTGCCTCCGTGGTCATGGCCGGAGACGGCCAGGTCACGCTGGGCAGTATCGTGACCAAGCACAAGGCGAAAAAAGTCCGTCGTATTTTTCATGATAAGATTCTCACCGGATTTGCGGGCACTACGGCAGACGCGCTGACCTTGTCGGAAAAACTGGAGGAAAAACTGGAGCGGTACAACGGTAATCTGACAAGAAGTTGTGTGGAACTGGCCCGGGAATGGCGCACCGACAAATACCTGCGGCGCCTGGAAGCCATGATGATTGCGGCCGATGTTGACAACACCTATCTGCTCTCCGGCAACGGGGATGTGATCGAACCGGACCAGGGGGTCATCAGCATCGGCTCCGGAAGCCCGGCAGCCCAGTCCGCCGCCATTGCCCTGATGGAAAACACGGACCTGTCTGCCCGTCTGATCGTTGAAAAAGCCATGAAAATCGCTGCCGATCTTTGCATTTATACCAACCATGAGGTCACCATTGAAGAACTTAACTGACACCGGACATTCATTCATGAAAGATCTGAAACCCCGGGAAATCGTCACGGAGCTGGACAAATACATCATCGGCCAGAAGGATGCAAAAAAATCCGTGGCCATCGCGCTTCGAAACCGCTGGCGCCGGCGTCAGGTAGACCCGGATCTTCAGGATGAGATCGCCCCGAAAAATATTATTCTTATCGGTCCCACGGGCGTGGGAAAGACTGAGATCGCCCGGCGCCTGGCCCATCTCACCGATTCGCCGTTCTATAAGGTGGAAGCCTCCAAGTTCACGGAAGTGGGGTATGTGGGCAGGGATGTGGAATCCATGATAAGGGATTTGGTGGAACTCACCGTGAATGCCCTTAAGGCCAGACGGCAGGATGCGGTCCAGGAAAAAGCCGCAAAAATTGCGGAAGAAAGAGTTCTGGATATTCTGCTGCCGCCGACCCCTAAATCAGGCACCCGGTCGGATCCTGGCCCACTCAAACTGGCAGGCCAGCCCGATGATGCAGCAGATATCGGTTCCGGCACCCGGGAAAAACTGCGGTCCATGCTCAGAGCCGGAAAACTGGATTCCCGGCAGGTGGACCTGGATGTGCCGGACAAATCCTCTCCCATGGTGGAGATTTTTTCCAATACCGGCATCGAGGAGATGGGCATCAATGTCAAGGACATGCTGGGCAATTTCATGCCCAAATCGACCAAGCGCCGAAAAGTCAGTGTTAAGGAAGCTCTCAAGCTTCTCACCCAGGAGGAGGCGGCCCACTTAGTGGATATGGAACGGGTTAAGTCCGATGCCGTGGCCATGGTGGAGCAGTCCGGCATCATTTTTATCGATGAGATCGATAAAATTGCGGGTCAGGAAAAAAGCCACGGGCCTGAAGTGTCCAAGGAAGGGGTCCAGCGGGATCTGCTGCCCATTGTGGAAGGCAGTTCCGTGCCCACCAAATACGGGATTGTGAGGACCGATCATATTTTGTTCATCGCATCAGGCGCGTTCCATGTGTCAAAGCCTTCGGACCTGATTCCTGAACTTCAGGGCCGGTTTCCCATCCGGGTGGAACTGACGTCCCTGGGAGCAAACGAGTTTGTCCGGATTCTGACTGAACCCAAAAATGCGCTGGTACTCCAGTATATTGCGCTTTTGCGTACAGAGGGCGTGGATATCACGTTTACCCAGGATGCGGTGGAAAAGATTGCGGCCATTGCCGTGGATGTGAATGCGGCCACGGAAAATATCGGGGCCAGACGTCTTCATACCTTGATGGAAAACTGCTGGAAGAGATTTGTTTGCGGCCCCGGATGTGGCAGATCCCAAAATCACCATTGACGCGTCATTTGTGGAGACCCAGCTCATGGGCATTGTGGAGAACCAGGATTTGAGCAGGTATATTCTATGATGGATCACGAGACCCAGACCCCGAGCGTGGCGGATATTCTGGTGGAAGCCCTGCCGTATATTCAGCAATTCTCCACCAAGACCATTGTCATCAAGTACGGGGGCCATGCCATGGTGGATGACAAGCTGAAGCGGGATTTTGCCAATGATATCACGTTGCTTAAGTACATCGGCATCAACCCGGTGGTGGTCCACGGGGGCGGTCCCCAGATCAGCAAGGTCCTGTCCGCCATGGGCATCACCTCGACCTTTATCAGAGGCATGCGGTATACGGATGACGTCACCATGGATGTGGTGGAGATGGTGCTGGGCGGAAAAGTGAACAAGGACATTGTGGCCCGGATCAACCAGGAAGGGGGCCGGGCGGTCGGTCTTACCGGCAAGGACGGGAGCCTGCTCCTGGCGGAAAAGATGAAAATCTATGTGCAGGATGACCAGGAAAAACCTCCGGAAATCATTGATCCGGGCATGGTGGGGGATGTCCAGTCCGTGAACCCGGAGATTATTCATACCCTGACCGAAAAGGGGTTTATTCCCATTATTGCGCCGGTGGGGGGTGGAAAAACGGGGAAACCTACAACATCAACGCGGATGTGGTGGCATCCCGGATTGCGGCGTCTTTGGAAGCGGAGCGCTTGATCCTGCTCACGGATGTGGACGGAGTCCTGGATGCGGGCAGTCAACTGATATCTTCTATCAATGATCAGCGCATCAGGCAGATGATCCGGGAGGGAGAAATCAAGGGCGGCATGATTCCCAAAGTTGAGTGTGCCCTGAATGCGCTGAAGCGCGGAGTGAAAAAGACCCATATCATAAACGGCAAAATTTCCCATGCCGTGCTTCTGGAACTGTTTACCGATTCCGGTATCGGTACCCAGGTGTTTGCAAATTGAAAGCAGCTGAAGCTTTCCGCCCGAAAGGCGGGGCTTTAACCTCACATAAGACAGATAATAAAAGGGAAAACCATGGATACCCTTGAAAAAACCGAGACGTTTGTCTGCCCCACTTATGCCCGTCAGGGGAAAGCGTTTGTCAGCGGCAGCGGCATGTTTTTGACCGATGAAGACGGACAGGTGTTTACTGATTTTCTGGCCGGAATCGCCGTATGCAGCCTGGGCCACTGCCATCCGGAAGTGACGGCCGCCATTCAGGATCAGGCCGGAAAACTCGTGCATGTGTCCAACCTGTTCTATACCCTGCCTCAGGCGGACCTGGCCCAGGCTCTGGTGGCAAACAGTTTTGCCGATCAGGTGTTTTTCGGCAATTCCGGGGCCGAGGCCAATGAAGCGGCCATCAAGCTGGCCCGGCGGTATTTTCAACGAAAAGGTGACACAGACCGGTACCGGATCATCACCATGAAAGGATCGTTTCACGGCCGGACCATGGCCACCCTCACCGCCACCGGTCAGGACAAGGTCAAGCAGGGGTTTTATCCGCTGCTGCCCGGATTTTCCCATGTACCGTTCAATGATTTTCCCGCCCTTGAACAGACCATGGATGACACGGTATGCGCGGTGATGCTGGAGCCAGTCCAGGGAGAGGGCGGGGTGATCCCGGCGGACCCGGAATATCTGTCAGAGGTCAGGGCGTTGTGCGACCGCACCGGGGCCCTGCTGATTTTTGATGAGATCCAAACCGGTATGGGGCGGTGCGGGACTTTGTTCGCCCATGAATATACCAGGTGACCCGGACATCATGACCCTGGCCAAGGCCTTGGGCAACGGGGTTCCCATTGGGGCCATGCTGGCCACCGGAGAAGCGGCCACAGGGTTTGAACCGGGAAGCCATGGCTCTACCTTCGGGGGTACGCCCCTGGCCACGGCCGCCGGTCTCAAGACCTTGGCTTTGATTTCCGATCCGGCGTTTCTGGCGAGGGTGCGGGAAAAAGGCCGGTATTTCAAGTCACAGCTTCAAAAATTAAAGAAAACCCATTCCCGTGTCAAGGATGTCCGGGGGGCTGGATTGCTCATAGGCATGGAGCTGGATGCCGGGGCCGATGCCGTCAAGACCCAATGCTTCAAAAAAGGGTTTATTATTAATGCCATTCAGGATAAAGTTCTCAGATTTGCACCCCCGTTGATTGTGGAAACCGCTGATATTGACCGGCTGGTGTCTGTGCTGGACAGCCTGTTGTAACCTTTCAAGGAGATGTTTGGTTTTGAAAAAGATCTGTTGTCACTACTGGACCTGGAGAAACTGATTTTGAATACCTGTTCGACCGGGCATTGCAGCTGAAAAAACGCTATGCTCAGGGCATTCAGGACCGGGTGCTCACCGGAAAGACCCTGGGCCTGATTTTTGACAAAAAATCCACCCGGACCCGGGTGGCGTTTGAGACCGCCATGATTCAGCTGGGGGACATCCCATCTACATGAGCACCCAGGACACTCAGATTTCCCGAAACGAACCGGCCGAAGACACGGCCCGGGTGTTGTCCCGGTACATCGACTGCCTGGCCATGCGGACTTTTGACCATGCCCTGGTGGAAACGTTTGCCGCATCCTCCACCATTCCGGTGATCAATGCGCTGACCGATTCGTTCCATCCTTGTCAGATTTTAAGCGATATCATGACAATCATCGAACATAAGGGTGGATACCAAAATGTGAAAATCGCGTGGGTGGGAGACGGCAACAATGTGGCCAATTCCTGGGTGAACGCGGCCAGCGTTCTTGGCTTGAACCTGGTGGCAGCCTGCCCGGAAAATCATATGGTTGAGCCGGAGATTATTGCTGCTTCTGGAGCAGGAGCCTTGAAGCAAATCCGTTTCACAACCGATCCAAAAGAAGCGGTTAAAAACGCGGATGTGGTGTACACCGATGTCTGGGCCAGCATGGGCGAGGAAGATGAGTTGGAAAAACGGCTGGCCGTGTTTGACGGGTTTCAGGTGAACAAGACTCTGTTGTCACACGCGGCCCCGGATGTGCTGGTGATGCACTGCCTGCCGGCCCACCGGGGGAAGAGATCGCCGAAGATGTGCTGGAAGCCCCTGGGGCCGTATTCTGGGACCAGGCGGAAAACAAGCGGCACATGCATAAGGCTATTTTGGAAAAACTGATTCTGGACTGATGGGTTTCCATACCGGCCAAACCCTGCCGGGCTTAGCAAGGCATGAAAAAATAATGCGTTTTTCAGTTGTTTCAAATAAGGATTCAATCCACTCCAAAAAGGCAGGTGACAGAGGAAATGCCGCACCTGTCCGGACAGGAAACCACGACAGGAATCAAACCGATGAGTGATAAATTGTGGGGGGACGGTTCTCTGAAGATACCGACGTTTTGGTGGAAACATTCAACGCCTCCATTGATGTGGACAAGCGGCTCTATGCCAGTGACATCGAAGGCAGCATGGCCCATCTGAAAATGATGGCGAAGCAGGGGATCCTCTCCCGGGAGGAGGCAGACACGCTTCTGGCAGGCTTGGAACGGGTCAGAACCCGGATCGAAAACAATGATCTTCCTTTTTCCCATTCCCTGGAAGATATCCACATGCATGTGGAAGATGCCCTGGGACAGGAATGTGGGGATCTCGCCAAAAAGCTGCATACCGGCAGAAGCCGAAATGATCAGGTAGCACTGGATATCCGGATCTTTCTGAAAAAAGAGACACAGCAGATCATGGAACGGATCACCGGATTTCAAAAGGTGCTGGTGGACCTGGCCCAAAAACACCTGGATGTGATCATGCCCGGATACACCCATTTGCAGCGGGCCCAGCCCGTGCTGCTCGCCCACCACCTCATGGCGTATTATGAAATGCTCAAAAGGGACAGGGACCGGTTTGCTGATGCCCACAGGCGCATGGATGCCATGCCCTTAGGGACAGCAGCCCTGGCCGGTACCACTTATCCGGTGGACCGGGAGTTCACCCGAAAAGTCCTGGGGTTTGACCGGTTGTGTGAAAACAGCATGGATGCCGTATCTGACCGGGATTTCATCATGGAGTTCATTTCCCACGCCGGCATTTGCATGATTCATCTGTCCCGGTTGTCTGAGGAACTCATCCTTTGGTCATCTTCGGAATTCGGGTTCATTACTATTTCCGATGCCTTTACCACCGGCTCCAGCATCATGCCCCAGAAGAAGAATCCGGATGTGGCGGAACTGGTCCGGGGCAAGACCGGCCGGGTGGTGGGCAACCTGATGGCCATTCTTACCACCATGAAATCCCTGCCCATGGCATACAACAAAGATATGCAGGAAGACAAGGAACCGCTGTTCGACACCGTGGACACCCTGTCCATCTGCCTGGAGGTCTACACCCGGATGCTCCCCCACATTCAGGTTCATGCCGAACGGATGCGCAGCGCCTGCGGACAAGGCTTTCTCAACGCCACCGATTTTGCCGACTATCTGGTGGGCAAAGGCCTGCCGTTCAGAGAGGCCCATGCCGTGGCGGGCCGGGCCGTGGCTCTGGCCATTGGGCAGGACAAAGAATTGGATGCCCTGAGCCTGGCCCAGCTTTCGGAACTCAGCGAATTGGTGACAGAAGACGTGTATGAATTTATCCGCCTGGATCAGGTGGTGGCCCGACGGAACTCCGAAGGGGGCACCGGGTTTGACAATGTCCGTGCCGCAGTGGAAAAAGTGCAAAAGGAATTGAACCCATGAATCCGGTCCTGAAACGGATCAGAGGGGAACGCTTCAAGAGCGCACCTGCCGGTGCACCGCCCGGCACCAACGTCACAAGCATTTCAAACGAGTGGATAGAAAGCGCCTCAGCCGGGGCAACATCCGGCACCAGACCCGGCAGTGAGTCAGATGATCGATCCGGAAGGGGATGGACCGTGCAGGACTGGGTCCGGAAAGGGGTGATGATTGGGGTGTGCCTGTGTGTTGCAGTGATGGTTGCCGGGATCGGCTGCGGCAAGAAAGCCCCGCCCCGGGCACCGGAAAACCGGGCCAGGCCGTGGCTGCACCGGGGAACCTTGCTGCCGTCCTGACGGGCGGGCAGGTGCTGCTGACCTGGACTCATGAAATGGATTTGGACCACGCGGTCCTGCCCCCGAAATACTTTGAAATATCCATGGCCGTTCCGGAAGATTGCGAAGGCTGCCCGTTTGTTTTCAGACAGGTGGGTCAGACCCACATGCCGGACATGGTGTTCCGGATGCCGGCGCCTGAATCCGGGGTCCGGTATTTCAGGGTCCAGGCCGTGGGAGATTATGACGTCCGGTCTGATTATTCGCAAACGGCCATGGTGGGGGTACAGTAATGCCGGACAGTTCCACGGCCCTTTTGAGCATCGGTTCCAACAAAGGGGACAAGGCCGCCAATCTCCACCTGGCCATTGCCTGCCTGGATATCCATGAAGACATTGATGTGGTGTCGGTGTCGCGGTTTTATAAAACCCAGCCCCAGAACTATGCGGATCAGGACTGGTTTGTGAACGCGGCGGTCAAGATCCGGTGCCGCACTACAGATCCACTGGTACTACTTAAACTGCTTAAGCAGATTGAATCCAGCATGGACAAACAAGGCAAACCGTTCCGGTTCGGACCCCGAAAAATTGATCTGGATATCATTTATTTTGAAGATCAGGTTTTCCAAACTTCGGAACTGGAAATCCCCCATCCCCGAATGCATGAACGACAGTTTGTGTTGAGGCCCATGTGTGATATTGATCCCAAAGCGGTGCACGCAGTTCTGGGCCTGACCATTGAAGAATTGTTCAATCAAATCAAAACACAGGAAAACCAGGCGGTGATCCCCCTGGATGAGGAGGAAGAAAACCCATGAAATTTTTTATTGACACAGCCAATATCGATCAGATTAAAGATGCCAACAGCATGGGCATGGTGGACGGTGTTACCACCAACCCGTCTTTGATTGCAAAAGAAGAAGGGGAATTCAAGGACATTATCGCCCGGATCTGCAAAGAGGTGGCAGGCCCGGTAAGCGCGGAAGTCATCAGCCTGGAATATGAAGGCATGGTGGCCGAGGCCAGGGAACTGGCCAAAATTGCCGACAATATCGTGGTGAAGATTCCCATGACCGTGGAAGGGCTCAGGGCCGTGAAACCCTGGCATCCGAAGGCATCAAAACCAACGTCACCCTGGTGTTTTCCCCGCTCCAGGCCCTGATGGCCGCTAAAGCCGGGGCCACGTATGTATCCCCGTTTGTGGGGCGGCTGGATGATCTGGCTCAGGAAGGAATGGAACTGGTCAATGAGATCGCCCAGATCTATGCCAATTATGATTTTGAGACCGAGATCATTGTGGCCAGTGTCAGAAGCTCCCTGCATGTGCTGGATGCAGCCCTGATGGGGGCGGATATCGCCACCATCCCCTATGGGGTCCTTAAAAAACTGGCTTCCCACCACATGACCGATAAGGGCATTGACGCATTTATGGCGGACTGGAACAAAAAGAACGGCTAAAAAAACGTCCGGGTTTCCCAATTTCAGGTTGACAAAACACTAGAAATAAAATAATTATAACTTTTGTGATTGAGCGGGAATAACTCAGTGGTAGAGTGCGACCTTGCCAAGGTCGAAGTCGCGGGTTCAAATCCCGTTTCCCGCTCCATTCAAGGCGGCTTGGCCAAGGGGTAAGGCAACGGCCTGCAAAGCCGATATCCCCGGTTCGAATCCGGGAGCCGCCTCCATCATGAAGTCAAGGGGTTCAGGTGAAAATCTGAGCCCTTTTTTTTTGACTTGAAAAACAATCCCGTTTAAAAACAGATCTCATGGCCGTCAGAATCAAGATTTTTTTGATCCGCCGTTATAAACACCAAGTCGTAAACCAATGCAGTGTCCACCAGGAGCCGGTCCGCAGGATTCTGGCGCGGTAATTTCACGAGCCTGCTTTGAAGCTCCATCTCAAGGTTCAGAGACGCTTTCTTGCCTTAACTGAATAAGCGTGTCCAACACCAGATTCATTTCAATGCTTCCCATTGGTTTTCCTCCACAACCGGTTCCAGGATATCGCCGGTAATTTTTATCAGATCATTGCCGCTGCCGACCCTGGACCGATTGTTTTCCAGGACCGGGAGGCGAGTCACCAAGGCATATGTTTTTTTGTTTATTTTCACAGAATGACGGGCGTTTGGGCGGGCCGGAAATATCAGAGTATTTCGCCTTGATTATATCAATTGTTTTAGATATAGTTATTCAGTATGGTTGATCTGATTGGTTTGTTCAGCCGGTTCCGTTAATTTTTGATGGAGAAAAAGCGATGAAAATTCTGGTGGGGTACAAAGGTGTCAATGTGGGAAAGGATTTGATAGAAATTGCGGCCCGCCATGCCCTGGCCTTTGACGGGCAGGTGATAGTGGTGACGTCTATGATAGGGGGAGCAATACCGACCCGACGGAGATCAAGGTAGCGGAAGACAACCTGGCGGAAATCCAGTCGTTTTTCAAAGAAAAAAATATTCCCTGTGAGATCCATCTGCTTGTCAGAGGCATGGAGCCGGGCGAAGATATTGTGATGTTTGCGAATGAAAACACGGTGGATGAGATCATCATCGGAGTCCGGAGCCGGTCCAAAGTCGGCAAACTCCTGTTCGGTTCCACCTCCCAGGTGGTGATTTTGCAGGCAGACTGTCCGGTGGTGTCGGTCAAGTAATGGACGTGATTCGTCAATTCAAGGCGCTTTCCGATCCCACGCGGCTCCGGCTGCTTCATATCCTTAGTGAAGTGGAACTCAACGTTAATGAGATTGTGTCTATTGTGGACATGATTCAATCAGGGGTGTCCCGACATTTGAAAATTCTGCTGGAATCAGGCCTGCTTGTGGCCCGAAAAGAAGGCAGTTTCATGTATTACAGTGCCAATACCGACCCTGAAAACCAGTCTTTGATCCAGTTGGCCTGTTCCCGGGTTCAGGCGGATCTTGTGTGTTCCCAAGATATTGAGAAAGCCCGACAGATCATTATGATTCGGAAAAACAGAACCAAGCGGTTTTTCAGTACAGTGGCGCCTCAATGGGAAGGATTGAAAAAAGAAATCCTGGGCAGCTTCAACCTGAACGAGGTGCTAACTCAGCGAATCGGGACGCGTCAGGCGATTGCTGATCTGGGGTGTGGCACCGGAGAACTTTTGAACCGGCTGGTTCGGGACCATACCGGTGTGCTCATCGGTGTGGATGCCTCCCCTGAAATGCTGGAACAGGCACGTATCAAATTGACAGACATCCGTTCCATCGAGTTTCGTTTAGGAGAAGTGGAACATCTACCCATGAAGGACCAGGAAGTCGATACTGTGGTCATGAGTATGGTGCTGTATCATATTTTGCAGCCTGAAAAAGCCATTCAGGAAGTATTTCGGGTCCTCAACTCCGGGGGCATGTTTTTTTGGCGGATTTTGAACATCATGATCAGGAAAAAATCAAGGAGATTATCGGCGGTTCCTGGCTGGGGTTTGAAAAAAACAGGTGGAAACCTGGCTGGCCAAAAGCGGATTTCGACTGCAGTCCATGGAACGGTTTGCCGTGGAGCGGGGTTTGTATATTCATCTGTTTTCTGCCGAAAAATGAGTTTTTCACGACAATAAGGAGACTTCATGATCGTACCTGTTATCCTTGCAGGCGGTTCCGGCACAAGGCTGTGGCCCCTGTCCAGAGAGTTTTATCCCAAGCAGCTCATCAATATGTACAATCAGCATACCATGCTTCAAAACACGGTACTCCGACTCAAAGATCTGGACGGCCTGGATGATCCGTTGATTGTCTGCAATGATGCCCACCGGTTCATGACAGCGGAACAACTCCACCAGATTCAGGTCAACCCTCAGGCCATCATTCTGGAGCCGGTTGCAAAAAACACGGCCCCAGCCATTGCCCTGGCAGCCATCCAGCTGATGGAACGGGAGAAGGACCCGGTAATGCTGGTGCTGCCGGCCGACCATCGCATTGATGACGTGTCCGCATTTCATCGTGGCATCGAACAGGGAAAATCCTGGCGGATAAGGGATATCTCATCACATTCGGGATTGTGCCGGATGCGCCTGAAACCGGGTATGGCTACATTCAGAAAGGATCTCCCCTGGAAGACAATGTTTGCCGTATTAAACGGTTTGTGGAAAAGCCGGATCTGGACACGGCGCAATCTTATTTGTCATCCGGTGATTACTGCTGGAATTCGGGCATGTTCATGTTCAGGTCGTCCGCCATTCTAAGGGAGCTGGAAGCCCATGCGCCGGAAATGGTAAAGATTTGCCGCAAGGCCGTGGTCCAGGGCCGCCAGGATCTGGATTTTTCCGGGTGGAACAGGCGATTTTTGATCAGGTCACGGCGGATTCCATCGATTATGCGGTGATGGAAAAAACCGACCAGGGGGTGATGGTGTCCCTGGATGCAGGGTGGAATGATCTCGGGTCGTTTGATGCTCTGTGGCAGACTGAAAAAAGATGGCCACACCAATGTGATCAAAGGCGAAGTGCTGACCCATGATGTGAGCGGGTCTTACCTCCATGCCCAAAGCCGGATGGTGACGGCGGTGGGCGTCGATTCGATGGTGGTGGTGGAAACGAGGGACGCCGTACTGGTAGCTCCCAGGAACCGGGTCCAGGACGTCAAACAGATCGTGAATCAGCTCAAATCCCTGGGCCGCCGGGAAGCCGCCACCCATGCCAAGGTATACCGGCCCTGGGGCGACTATGAGACCATTGACCAGTCCCACCGGTACCAGGTGAAGCGGATCACGGTCAAGCCAGGCGCCAAACTGTCTTTACAGAAACATTTTCATCGGGCTGAACACTGGACTGTGGTATCCGGAACCGCCGTCGTGACCCGGGGAGAGGAAATTCGGCTTCTCAAGGAGGATGAGTCCACCTATATTCCGCTGGGCACGGTCCATCGGCTGGAAAATCCGGGCAAAATTCCTCTGGAGCTGATCGAAGTTCAGTCCGGCCCTTATCTGGGAGAAGACGACATCGTCCGGCTGGACGATATCTATGGCAGGGAAAAGGAAAAAGAAAAGGTTGCAAATCCTTGAAAAATATTTAAAACTGATCCTTTGTAACACGCATGTGCATGGGAAAAACAGAAAAATACATTCAACTTTGGAGCGGGTCTATGGCTGACATGATTTCTGAAACCATGAAAGGTAAATTTCTTCTGGCAATGCCGGGCCTTCCGGACCCCAACTTTGCCCAGACGATTACCGGCATGTGCGAACACAATGAATCAGGGGCTCTTGGATTTATCATCAACAAAATTCACCCGCTGCTCACCGGGCGGGAACTGTTCGAAGACCTGAATATTACGTTCGACAAAAGTGTGGATCAGCTCGAAATTTACCTGGGGGGACCGGTGCAGCCGTCCGGGGTGTTTGTGCTTCACGGCCCGCCGTTTGACTGGAACGAGACCTTGGTGGTAACGGACTGGCTGGCGTTGAGTAATTCCCGGGATATTCTGGAGGCCATTGCCGTTCAGAAAGGGCCGTCCGATTTCATGATCATGCTGGGCTGTGCCGGCTGGGGCCCTATGCAGCTGGACAATGAATTGCATGACAATGCGTGGCTGACCTGCCCCATGAACAGAGAAGTCATATTTGAAACCAAATGCGACCTGAAATATGAAAAAGCCATGATGCTGATTTCCTGAATGACCCCGCCTGATGATGCATATTTAGCCATTGAGGGCATTGTTTCCAATCTGCTGTCGGTGATCGATCAGATGGATACGGATCCCCGGATGTCTGACGATCGGCTTCAGTCCATGAAAATCCGTTGTGCAAAAATTCCGGATCAGGTCCGGTCCAACCGGATCAAAATTGCTGTGGTGGGGGTGATTAAATCCGGTAAGAGTACCCTGATCGACGCCATGATCGGAAAAGAGGTGGTGAAACGGGGTGCCGGTGTGGTCACAGCGGTCACCACCCGGATCCGAAAAGGCAGAAAAAACCGGGCCGTTCTGTTTTTGAAATCCTGGGATGATATCAACCATACCCTGAGACATGCACTGGAAATGTTTCCCGGAGATGAAAACAGCTCTCCGGAAATGGAACTGAAAACGTTTGATCTGCGGCGAAAAAAGACCGGGATTTCTGAACCAGGTATATGAAAAATGGTTCAGGATTTTCCGGTGACCGATCAGGGCGTCCGTCCGGAAATCCTGGTGATCCGGAACGCACTGCTGGGATATGATTTCTGCCGGAATCATGTGGGGCCGGACCGGAAACAGCTGATCTTCGAAGGCCGGAATTTCGAGGATCACAAGCTGTTTACCGGCGATGCGTCCAACGCTTTTTATGTGGAAGATGCCTGTCTGGAGCTGTTCGGCAAACTTCTGGATCCCCGTATCGAACTGGCGGACTGCCAGGGTGCGGACTCCACAGACCCCGGACAGATGAACCGGGTGGCGGCCTATCTTCAGCAGGCCAATCTCATCGTTTACTGCATCAGCTCCCGAATCGGTCTTCGCCGATCGGATATGCGGTTTCTCAGAATTATTCAGGGCATGGGGCTGCTAAAAAACCTGCTGTTTGTGAATAACTGTGATCTGTCTGAGCATGATACGCTGGATGACTTGCAGATACTGGAACGTAAAACAGTCCAGGAACTGAAATTTCTTATCCCTTCACCGGAGATGTATTCGTTTTCCGCGCTCATGCGTTTGTTTGAGGCCATGGAAAAAAAATTAAGCCGCCGCAATCAAAAACGCCTGGCTCTGTGGCAGGAAGATGCTGCCATGACATCCTGGTGCCGCAGAAACGCCGACCGGTTTGACATGCGGATGTCAGATCTGATGGCCAGTCAGCATCACCGGTTGCTGGTGTCTAATCACCTGGGACGTCTGTTTCTCATGAGTGAGTCGCTGGAAAACAAAGCGCAGCTGGCCCTGGATCTTCTGGATACGCAGAAAAATGATCAAAAAAATGCCCGGGAAAAAATCGCCCGGATTCAGGACCATGCCCGGCAGCTGGCATCCATTGTGGAAAATGCCGTCCCCGGAGCCGTGTCCGGTCTTATGCGTGAGATCGAAACGGTTTTGGATGAAGCCTTTGAAAAAGATGCCATCCAGATCCGGCGGATAATAACCGATTATGTCCATCAGGCTCCTTTGAGCCTGGCGCCGTATTCAATCCGGCTTCGGGAAACAGGCATTAAAAAAGTGGTGTACCTGATGTTTCAGGATTTCAGAAGAGACCTGGACCTGTTTGTTATGACCGATATCCTGCCAGGAATCAACACTCTGCTCTTCGAACAGGAGAACCGGATACAGGCATATTTTCAATCGCTTCTGGATACCTACCGGATCGATCCGGCTAAATTTTGCTGGAGCCGGATCCAGCCGACGAAACGGATATGCTGATACGGCTGGCAGCCGGACAACAGGAATCTGAAGCATATGTGGATGTTAAGGCCATCAAGAAAATTCTGGGGCTGACGCTGCCGGACATGATCCTGTTGCCTCGGTATTCGGGCCGGATCCAGACCCGTGTGCTGACCGGCATGGGGCTTTCATTTGTGACCCGTTTTTTTCGATCAATGCTTGTCAGGCACGCTCCTTTTTCTTTTTCTTCCGGCCTGGATGGGGCGGTGCACCGAATAAAGAGACAGGCTTTGCAGGGAGTAGATCGACAGATCGAACAATTTCACATGCAGGTGAAATCTCAGTATTTCATCCCATTAATCAAAGCGGTGGCCAGAGATGTCTTTGACAAGATACATGACCGGTTCTCCATGTATGAATCGCTGGAAACGGATTTGGCTAAGGCAGGCGGACTCGATGACAACGAAAAGCGATATCAGAAGGAAAAAATTGCCGGTATGATGACACAGCTTCAACAGGTTCGCCGGAGTATCGTGGAGTTAAAAGAAAGGGATGTCCATTAACACCCGGTCCGGCAACTGGGCCGGTGAAAAGGAAATCCGTCGGAACAGCTTGTCTTCAAGTGCCTGTGTCATCTGCCACATTCTGGCGATCCGGTCTTGCAGATGATGATGGCGGCCGTAGGTGTCCTGAATATATTCCAGACGTCTGGAAAGGGAGACAACAGTGGCATGGAGCACACGTTTGTCCGCGTAATTGACGATTTCCTGTTCCGTGACCGGTGCGTCTTTTTCACAGTTATCCAGAATCACATGCTGGCGGATGATGTTTCCCACTTCCGGATAACCCAGAGTGACCAGCAGATCCCCTCCGGTGTCTGAATGACGTTCCCCGGTTTCAAAACTGCGGGTTTTGGTGATATCGTGGAGCAACGCCGCAGCAGTGGCCAGTTCCACGTTCAGTGACGGGGAGGTCTGCCTGACATGGCTGCACAGGCACAGGGTCACATTGCCGACCATGATGGAATGATCGACAATATGGTCCATCATACCCATCTTCCGGATGATCTGAAAGCATTGTGTTCGATTGGGTATTTTCATAAAATTACTGTTGCAGTTATACGCGGTATTGATATGATAGGAAAGGTTTTTTTACAATTCAGGTTTTCGGCATGATTGAAAAATTTATTTCCGGTGGCCAGACCGGTGCGGACCAGGCGGCACTGGATGTGGCCGTTAAATACAACATTCCTTACGGCGGATGGATTCCTAAGGGAAGGAGAACCGAAGCCGGGCCGCTGCCCGCCCGGTACCGGATGTCCCTGATGCCTTCCGCCGAGTACCGGGATCGAACCCTTAAAAATATTCAGGATTCCCATGGAACGGCCGTGCTGTATCGCAACCGGCTCATGGGCGGCTCCAAACTGACCCGGCAGCTGGCAAGAACCGAAGGAAAGCCATGTATGGCTGTCAATCTCGAAACCCATGACCCGTTTGAAACAGCCGTAACACTCCAGTCCTTTAGGGACGAATACCAAATCAATGTGCTTAATATAGCAGGTCCCCGGGCCAGCCATGATCCGGATATTTACATGGATGTTAAAATGGTTCTGGAGATTTTTCGTGTATCTGCTGTTTTTGGAAAAGGAGATCTCCTGGCCGTATGAGGCACCGGTCATGGACGATGCAGAGGCGTATCCGGATTCCGTTCAGGGGGCGGTGGATCAGGTGATGTCGGATCTGCCTTTGAAATCAATGACAGCGGTCGCCCGGCTGGATCCGTGGGAAATTCAGACCCTGTATTTTTCCTGGGTGGACGGGCTGCGGTTTCAGCTTGGTCTGGATGCCGGAAACACGGCTCTGCTGGAAGCATGCCGCCGGGATGCCGCCCTGCCGTATTTTACGGTCGAAGATGCCGTGATGGCGGTTATTAAGGCTGTGAAAACGGCCTGCGAACAGGCCTGTCAATTGAGGATTGTCCCATGATACCGATCCGGGACAACCAGATTTCCGATTGTGTGCCCGTGGTCACCTATGGACTGATGGCCATCAATTGTCTGGCATGGCTGTTTCAGATTCAGGCGGGACTGGTCAGTGACACCTTTTATTATCTATACGGCCTGGTGCCGGCCAAGTATACCGTCCAGGAGATGTCCCGGCATTTTTCCATTTTCAACCAGGTATTTTCAGTGTTTTCCTATATGTTTCTCCATGGGGGATTCTGGCACCTCTTGGGAAATATGTGGTCCTTGTATATTTTCGGGGACAATGTGGAAGCCCATTTCGGATCGGTCCGGTTTTTGGGGTTTTATGTGTTGTGCGGCCTGATTTCCGGCGGGTTTCATTTTCTGCTCAATCCGGTTTCCATGGTGCCCACCATTGGCGCCAGCGGTGCCATCGCAGGGGTTATGGGTGCTTATTTTATGCTGTATCCCCGGGCCAGAATCCTGACTCTGATCCCCATCATTATCATTCCCTGGTTCATTGAAATTCCGGCATTCATTTTTCTGGGGATCTGGTTTTTTATTCAGTTTCTGAACGCTGCAGGAGAGGGTGCCGGGGCCGGGATCGCCTGGTGGGCGCATATCGGCGGATTCATAGCCGGCCTGGTATTGGTCAAACTCAACCGCCGGATGCCTGTCATCGGTACCCGGGAAAAGATCCAGCAGTTCACCCGCAAACAGCATACCCCGAAACTGCAGACCATTCTGGCCACCCCGGAATCCCATGACCGGGATCTTCACGGCACCATTGAAATCTCCTCTCTGGAGGCATTGACCGGAACCCGGAAACTGGTTACCATTCCCTGGGGGTTTTCCAAACCGTTGTACCGGGTCACCATTCCGCCCGGGGTGAGGGAAGGAACCCGGTTGCGCCTGGCGGGCATGGGCCGGTCTCTGCCAAAACAGCCCAAAGGGGACATGTTTTTAACCATAAGGATCAAGAATGCGATTTAAACCGGCAGCCGGTATACGAATTCTGATGGTTTTGGGAATCATCGCCCTTGTTCTCGCCGTTCTGGCAGTGAACCTTCCGTTGGTGGTTCAGTGGTTCATTCAATACCGGTATGGGGCGTTGCTGGCATCCCAGGGCATGCAGTTCCATGTTTCCCATGTGGGAAAAACCGGATACTGGTTTCGGATTTGAAATGGGGGAAGGACATTTCCGTGGACCTGGCCTCAGTTTCCTATGCTTTCAAGGCGCTGGCATGCCGGATGTCCGGGATCTGACACTGTCCGGTGTGACCATTCAGGGGACATACCATCCCCGGGACGGCATGGTGATGGATCCGGTATTTCGGGACGGAAAATTGTCCTTGACATCCGCGTCTGAAAAGGGATCCCCCCCGGGCCTCGACGTCATACCGTCGGACTGGCTGCCTTTTCTGCCGGATCGGGTTCAGGTGACCAGTGCCCGCCTGAAACTCACAGTGAATCAGAAGGTCACGGTGATGCCGTTCAACGGGTCTGTGTCGATAAACAAATCCGATCATCAGCTGGTGTGTGATGCGGTGTTTTATCCTTTCGGACAGCCGGTAATTCTGAAAACCCGGATTCATTCAGTGGCTGGTATGCAAGCGTTTCTTTTAAAGGCGGATTCCTTTGATTTTCAGCCGTTGAGCCGGTTTGTGTCCATGAACAGCAATCAGGTCATTTCCGGCATCACGGATTGGTCTGTGGAAAAATTGACCCATAACACCTGGCAGGTGGCGTTGTCTGACATGATGCTTAAAAACCGGACAAACTTGTGATCCCCTTTGCTTTGGCACGGATTTTAACCGAAGACCGGCAGATCACAGTGCTGGGAGAGGCCGGCATATCTCATCCCATGTTTTCCGATCTGACCGCCGCCGGCCGGGCCCGGGTGGCGCTGAACCCTTCCGGATCCGGGGTTCAGGAAGTGCACCTGACCTGTGAAACACAGCCGCTGAAACAGCTGGTCGTGCAGCAAAAGCAGATAACGGTAAGGGTTGAACAGCCATTGGCAGCCCTGTCGCTGCAGATCAAAGACCAGGTGATTGACGGAAATCTGAACGTCACTTTTGTCCAGGCCGGCATTCAGAAGCAGGGGCAAACGGTCACATCCGGCCGGGGAGCCTTTCAATCCGGTATTCACGGGACTGTGAATACCCAAAGCCTGACGTTTGATTTAATATCCCATTTGTCCCGGATTGACATGCATACTCCGGACAGTGATTTAAAAATCCAGCGTCTGGACACTGCCGGCAAGATTTTCATGGCAATGACCGACGGATTGCCCGAATCTCTCCGCATGGATCTGACCACGGAATTGGTTTCCGGCAGTGTCGCGGTTCCGGACAAAAAAGTGGCCGTTCAGGGGATATGGGCACAGATACCGGTTACCTATCCCCATGCCAGCGGCGCAGGACAATTCTCCGTGGAAAAACTGATGATTGACAACCGGGCAGTTTTGACGGGCAAAGGCGGCATTCTTCGCACCGGAAAAAAGGACATCCGGTTTGACGGGGTCTTCCATGTGCCGGACTCCGACGCCGTGACCATTTCACTGAATGGAAAAGCCGGTCTGGATCCAGGCTTTCGTATTCACGTGGACGCGGAAACGAACCGGTTCAGACTTTCACCTTACCGGTTTGACACCTTGTTTCCCCGCCTTCCGTTTTTGTCCGAGTATGACCTGGATGTTCAGGTATCCGGGTCTGCTGAGTGGCAGAATCATCATCTTGCCACAAAAGCGGATCTGGTCATTCATGAGGGATCCGTGTCGATGCCGGATCAGAACCTGAGTGTCAACGGTATCCAGGGACGTCTGGCATTTAAAGACCTTCTGGCCCCGGCGTCATTTCCCGGGCAGGTGGTGACCGTCGCCCGGGTCCAGGCCGGGGATTTTACGGCCACGGATGCAGCTGTGCGTGTCACCCTGGAGCCGGGACCGTCTCTGCTGCTTGAAAACATGCGGGTCAATTGGGCTGGCGGACGGGTTTCCACCGAGTCCATACGGATTCCTTCGCCGGACCGGTCCGTCGCGCTGACGTTGTATTGTGACCGCATTCAACTGGACCGCTTGCTGGCCCAGATGGGCGGATTTGATGTCCAGGGAAACGGCAGCCTGAACGGACGGATTCCGGTGGTATTCAGAAACGGGGAACTGTCGTTTGACAATGCATTTTTATTTTCAACCCCGGGGCAGGGGGGCGTATTGTAATTCAGAATCCTGAAAAACTGGTGGCCGGAATTCCCATGGATTCCCCACGGTTCAGTCAGCTGGATCTGGCGGCAGAGGCATTAAAGGATTTTGAATATACCTGGCCAAACTCACCTTTGACACCCAGGGGGAAACCCTGACCGCAAACATGGAGCTGGACGGTAAGCCCGGGCGGGTACTGCCGTTTGTCTATGAAAAAGATGTCAATTCATTTGTCCGGGTGGATGCCCAAAGTCCGGGTTCCCGGTTTCAGGGCATCAAACTGGATGTGAACCTGACACTACCGTTCAATCGGGTGGTGTCATTTGGAAACAAGATCCGGAAACTCTTAAAATAATGAGGAGGGAGGATGATCCAAAAATCCTGTGCGATGGTATGGGTGTTGACGGTGATGATGGGAGTAATGATGATGCTCGGGAGCTGTCAAACACGCCATGAAGTGGATGTTAAGCCGGTGGAGGTCAAGCCCATTCACATCACCATCGACGTGAACGTTAAGGTGCAGAAGGCATTGGATGATTTCTTCGGAGATATCGATGCCCAGGAGGACAAAATTATGGAAAAACTGGAGAAACAAAATGAGGAATAAACAATGGACCCTGTGGATTTTTTTGGGAATCCTGGCCCTGACGGCAGCTGCCGGTCCGGGGCTGGCCCAGGGGATCAAGGAGCGGATGAAAGAACGGCTTCCGGTGATCGCGGAGTTGAAAAAACAGGGAATCGTGGGAGAAAACAACCAGGGATATCTGGCATTTGTGGGAGAGGCAAAAAGACATGAGACTCTGATTGTCCAGGAGAATCAGGATCGAAAACTCATTTATACTCATATTGCAGAGCAGCAGAACACCTCGGTATCGATCGTGGAAAAGAACCGGGCACTGCAGCTGACGGAACGGGCGGCTCCAGGAACCTATATCCAGAAGCCGGACGGTTCCTGGGTGATAAAATGAGCACACACATCTGATGGCGGAAACACTATTCCGTCATCAGATGTGACAATTCCTTGTGGATGCAGTAATAGATGTCTTCATCACTGCCGTAGACATCAATGACATCTTTGTGGTTGATTAATTTTTCTACCACAAACGCGGTCAGGTAGAGACTAGCGATGTTGGGGTTGGCAACCAGGGTGCGGAAGGGCGCCACAGTATAATCCACATCAAAATCCTCCGATTTGATCAATGTGTCCAGGCATCGGATAATCTGGTTTTCGATGGAGGATTTGCTCACGGTCTCGATGAGTCCGCTTTCAATGAGTTTCATGGCTACTTTGTTGGCAAAATAGTCGATATTGTCCCGGATCGCATTAAGGGTTTTGAATCGTTCTTTTTCCTTGGATGATTCTATTTTGGAAAGCAGTTTCGCCTCTCTGTTTCCGGAATAAAAAATTTTAGCCATGATTTATTTCCTTCCCTTTGCAGCGGGTTTCTTTTTTTTGCTAATCGGTAATAATATATAAAAACACAATAATTGGCAAGGACAATTCCGGGAATTCAAATGAAAACTTTTGGGGCATCTGTGGAATGGCGGTGTTTTTCTCGATTTATTTGATTTCAGCACATCCACTATTATGATTTTTCTGATCATTTGAGCGAAGAACGGTCCATTTTAAGTCCGGTTTTGTAGATTTTTTCCAAAAAAACAGACTGAACTGGGGATTCAACGATGCTGTGTATCTAATGGCGGACATGAAAATGGATCCGAAAATTGCCGAAGAGATTACTCGTGTGGTTTTTGAAACCAAACCGGATGAATAACAGAAATGCATCCCCAGGAAATCAATATGACCGATGAGATCAAGCCGGTCTCTCCAGTGCTTTCGGTAGTGCCACAACATGACGGTGTCAAATCCTACTACTATTGGAATTCCGATAACTTTCATGAAATGAATTGACGTTACATGAATCACACCCGGTCGACTAAGATGGATTTTTTTAAAGCTGATCTCCCTCGGGATGGGCGCATATCAGCTGCTTTACACACAGGTGCTGCTTCAGGATACTGAAGGGCATCTGCTCACCCATCTTGGGTGGGCCATAGTGGTTGTAACATTGTCTCTGGTAACGACCATCGATCATAAATCCGGCAAATGTGGTATTTGTATGTAAAATCAATTTTGAAGCGGCTGCAAAAATACCAAGTGGGCTTCGCCTGGAAGCATTGTCCAATATCGGGGATCAACAGGTGGACCTGGTTGTTGAGGCTGTCCATCCGGATGTTGTAAAGCAGCATGCCCAGCAATGTGGTGAAGGCACACGTATCCACATTGAAAGGCGAAACCCGATAAAAGGAGTAACAGGAAAACTGACATGCTTTCAGCGTTTGAAAACATTCGGAATGCATTGGATCTTGACAATGATGGAAGAATCTGTTGAACATAATTCTTATTGCCCAGTATCGAACTTTTGGCCATAATCCAAGTTGATCCCATTCACCTGAAAGCGACATTAAAGCGTTAATGACAATGTTTGTGGTGATGGGGTGACAGGCAGGGTATCTGCCAGTTTCATGTTTTTCGGAGGTGGAGGCTTAATTGGAAGATATCGTGATAGAAAGCTGGTGCCAGCTTCAATTGGAGTTGTTTAGAGGATCATGGAATGATTCCATAAAACGCTATCGGTCTCCTTATGTGTTCAGAGGATTGTCAGATTCCTCTTACCGTCTGGAGACATCCCTGATGCGTCTGGGCGGACCGTATTTAAGGCTGGAGAAGAATCTGTTGCGTAATTTTCGAAAATATGCGCAATCCGAAGTTGATAAAATCGTTTCATTTTGGCATCTTTTATCGATAGCGCAGCACCATGGCCTGCCGACAAGGCTGCTCGACTGGACTTATTCTCCATACATCGCGCTGCATTTTGCACTCTCAAATTTACAACGCTTTGATATCGACGGGGTGATCTGGATAGTAGATTTTGAAAAAACGCACCGGCTGTTACCCCAACCACTGTCAGATCTTTTGAAGGCCGAGGGCGCACAGGCGTTCACAGTTGAGCTACTGACAAGCCTGCGGCACAACGGAGAAGTGAACGAGGAGGGGCATTCCATGATGTGGTTAAATCGCTCACCGAATTTGATAAACTGGGTGATGAACATGATTTTTTGCTTTTTTTGAACCTCCTTCCATAAATGACCGCATCATCAATCAATTTGCACTTTTTTCTGTCATGCCCAATCCGGGGCGGATCATTGACAGCTGGCTGAATGAAAACCGAAATCTGTACAGAAGGCTTGTCATTCCGGCAGCCCTAAAATGGGAATTCAGGGATAAACTGGATCAGTGTAACATTACAGAGCGTGTGTTGTTTCCCGGGCTGGACGGCTTGAGTTCCTGGCTTAAACGTCAGTACAGTCCTAAAATTTGATTGATATCTGAATCCGTTGTTGGTAAAGCCCTGCGAAAATGCCCTTCAAGGCTCAATGCTCAATAACAAAAAAAGGCTTTCAGCGAATATCGTTGAAAGGCCTTTAAAATCAGGTGCCCAGGAACAGAATCGAACTGCTGACACGGGGATTTTCAGATGCCCACCATTGTCACAGAACCGGACCTGGTGAATTGTCAGCTGCCGACAAGGAACACTGAACCCTGTTTTATGGGCTATATCATGAATGCGGTGCCAGGGACGGGATTTATGAGCAAGTGAGGCAGATATTGGCCAGGCGGGAAGGAGTGGCAAATTCATAAACGGTTACCAAACAGATGATTTTCATAATTTGCTGGCCTGCTATGAAGGTTTCCGACGGGGCACTCAGTCGTCCGCCCGCCTGGGTGCAGCAATCAAAAGGCGGAGAGTTATGGCGCAATCGGGTATAAAGAAGAACAATGCGATGGGTGAATCTTTTGCACCAATTCTGAAGCACATAATCAATCACGACTCCTTTAAGCAGCCGATAAATGCCGCCAGAGTGGCGTACATGCTATTGCAGGCACAGAGGCGCTCCGTTTCCGACAAGGAAGCAGAGATCCGGCGGTGTGAAGAAACCATCAAAACGGCATTTACGCTGACACTGGTTCTGCTGGAACGGGTTGAACATGTCACCTTAACTGAAAAAACTCGAAACAGTTGACAGTAAGGGATCGTGACTTTTATCCAAGAAACAGAAAAGGATAATTTGCCTAATGATTTCGTAAAAAATAATGGGCGGTGGGGATCAGGCCGGCCATCGGGTTACGGCAAAAAGAAGGCGGAAGATGCTTTACCGGCTGATATTCGCAAGTGGTACGGACAGGGGTGATATGCCCAGGGTCCAGTATCACAGGCAGCTGGTCAATCGGCGGACGCGTTTACAGTTCAATTGCAGCAGTGGCATGGACAGACCCGGCTAACGCTTTAGTACAATCACCGTGGAGAGCCAGTCGAGCAGGATATCATGTTCACCTGGACCCGTGCCATTTCGGTGGGAAAAGGATTTGGTTTGTGTGTCCATTTTGTTACCGGAGCTGCAAATCCGCTTCCAATATTTAAATCCAAAAATATGCATCAGAAAACATGGAATTGGATCAGGTGGCAGATTCGCAACCTTGAAGATAGGGATATTGATATTGCCGAACGGATGATGGGATTGGAGCCATGAAACACTCTGTTGAGTTATGGCCGGTCTTTTGCGGATACCAAAAAAATAGTTGAGCATCGGTGGCATTCATTTCAAGCTCCAGCGACACACTTCTGAAGTAGTTATGCCTGATTTGGAAAGGCTCATGGACAACATAAATAGACAAGGTCCTGGGTATAGGATTTCTACTATTTGCCTCGATTCTTGTCTTAAGGGGAGTGGAACCGAACATACATAATAGCCCCTTTCCGCCGGACTGGCAGAAAGGGGCCTATATATCTGAGAAGGTATGAGGTTAAAGCCCGATATTACATATCTGAGTATGAGGTCTTAAATTCCATACCATCCCAGGCCTTGGGATCATATATGCCTTTTTCCTTGGCCTCTTCCACCCATTTTTTCTCAGGGTTTTCTGGAAATTCATCTTTTCGTCCACCAGCTTTTGTAGGGCAGGTCAATGACAGTCTGTGCTTTTTCCTTGGTGGAGAATCCGGAGCTTCATATCCGGCAGCATTATATTTGGCTAAAACCACCTTGAGCTTGAGCCGGGCCTCATGGCCCTTGTTGATGGCTGAACCCAGTATTCTGAGGGTTTCTTCGGGCGCGTGGAAAAAAGAACCATGGCTGGCAATGGAGTAATCCCATCTCCACTGGGCATGGCGGATATCGGTGAGAATGTCTGCCATATCGTCTTGGGTAGCCCCCAATTCCCAAGCCTTGCCGGCCTCCAGATGGGCCTTGGCAATGACATCCATGGCAATGGTATTGAGTTCGGTCTTTCTGGCCAGTTTCCGCTCAACCGTATCCTTGAGTTCTTTTTCCGTTCCCTTGTGGCAATTCATACAGGTGTTACCCATGTTATCCAGGGGACTGCCCACGGTATGGGAAGAGTATTTAACCCCGCCTTCCCGTGTATAGGGCATGTGGCAGTCTGCGCAGGACACATTGTTCAGGCCGTGGGCCCTGTCTTGAAGATCTCGTAACCCGGATGCTGAGCCTTAAGCATGGGGGTTTTGCTGATTATATGGGTCCAGTCCTTGAACTCCCTCTCATCATAATAGGCTTCCATGTCCTCCACCTTGAGACCATTATCCCATGGAAAGGTGACGACAGCGGCGGTTTTTTCTGTACCGTCCTGGTCGGTCCAAGGGGTCTTTTTAAAGTAGTACTCAGAGTGGCACTGGGCACAGACCAGGGAACGTTTGTCATGGTGGGTGGCCTTTTCAGCAGGCAGGCTGCCTTCATTATCCAGCGCCCTGACCAGATAGGGACGTGTAATGGTCAGTTCCATGGTTTCATGGTTGTGACAATCCGCACACCCGACAGGATTGGAGATCTCTTTACCCAGCCGGGCCCATTTCCCGGTGAAAAAGTCCATCTCTCCGTGTTCATCCATATACCGGGGCACGTCGGTGGACTTACAGGTCATACAGGCCGTGGCATGGGGCCTGTTTGTCATCCACGGGCGCACCAGTCCGAAGGGTGTTGATATTGTCTTCAAGCATATAGTAATGACCCCTGGGGGCGTTATAATCTTTGGAAAAACCGTATCCGGCCCACAAGACAATCAGTGCAGGATCTTTTTTAAGCATATCGCCGATGTGGTCGCTTTCTTTGGTTTTCATATACGAATCATACTGGCGCGGATAGTATTTCCCCCATTCGCTGCTTCTGGACTCAAACTTGGCTATATCGGCAGTGGAGCTGATGGCCAGCGCATTCATGGCTTTTTGCTCTGCCTTATTCTTGTTGATGGACATCCCCAGATAGAGCAAGCCCACAATCGCAAATGCACAAACAATTGTGATCACTAAGGGTTTTTTCATCTTACTTGTCTCCTTTAGTCTATTTATATAATTCTTTCACCCCGATGTTGTTGGGGGTTGATGTCAGGCTGCGGGTGGAACCATGGGAGGTTATTCTGTGGCAGTCCCAGCATTTTCGGTCGTTCATGAAGCCTTTCCGGTTAACGTTTGCACTCTCCATCATATTGGAAACCAATTCTCTGTGACATGAAATGCAATTGGCCTGTACTCTTAGGGATGCATTGTCGCTGATCCGGACATTATTGGGATAGGTCCTTAACGTCATGGCCACGGAATGGTTAAATCCGTCACGGCTTTTGGCGATCATCTTATCAATAAAGGAATCCCTGGGCAGGTGGCAGTCCACGCAGGTGGCTCTTTCCCTGTGGGAGCTATGCTGCCAGGTGGCATACTGGGGATTCATCACGTGGCAGTTGATGCATACCTTAGGATCTTCGGAGAGGTATGAAATCATGTTGGAGGCATTCCCTACATAAGCAGAAAGACCGATCAAGATGATGACAGATCCCAGAGCAATGTATTTCATCAGGTTGTCTGTTTTCATACGTATCCTTTCGTCCGATCGCCATGCCGTGGCCATTGCCAAGTATGAGCCAGACCGTTTTGTTTTTTCTCTATGATGCCAATAATACCTTTAATATCAGATTTGCGTGTAACGAGGGTGTTAAAGGATGTAACAAAGATGTTAAATTTACCCGAACACCCTTGGGATCGTGGAACTGATCTTGAAAAAAAAAACGTTTATCAGGCAAGATAACCCATGCTTTCTTATATAAAACAGCGGGTTTCGTTGAAGTATATCCTGGTGACCTCAGTCACCATTGCCTTTGTCTTTACCCTGCTTTATTTCTGGCTTTCCCACCAGGAAAAACAGCTGATCATGGAACAGGTCAAGAAACAGGCCGTTATCCTGCACAAACAAATCGTACTCACAAGGGAATGGTCTCTGATCGTAACTATGTTTCATCAAAGAGCAAGAAGACAGACCCGTGAAATTTTTTTAAGGCGTGCTGAAATCAAGGATGATCAGGGCGGGATCTACGTCAAAATCACTCCTTCCATGCTGACACGGCAGCTTTCAGATTATGCCATGAGAAGCAACCTTTATTCCTTTAATCTGACTAACCTACACACTCTGAATCCTGATAATCGGCCTGATGCCTTTGAAGTCGAAGCCTTGCAGGGGTTCATTTCGGGTCAGGCCAGCGAAGCCAGCCGTATTGAAACCCACGCCGGTAAAAAGGTATTTCGGTATGCCGCCCCCCTTCCCATAAAGCAAAGCTGCTTGAACTGCCACAAGGACATGAAGGAGAAATCTGGCGGGGTAGGCGGCTGCATTAGCGTGTTTATACCCTTTGAACAAGTCCAAAAGGCCATTAACAAGAACAACCTCATTCTTTTTTCACCATGACCAGCCTCACTGGTTCGATTATTATCATTCTGTTTTTTTTCACCAACCGCCTCATCTTTTCCCCGGTAAAAAAATACGGAAGCTCACCCAGCGCATCCGGGCCGAGGAATTCGAGGAGGGCCGTGTTGAGTTCCAGGGGGATGAACTAAATGAATTTGGAAATATCTGCCATGTGATCGACAAAAAACTCAAAAACCGCCACAATGAACTGGAATTAAAAATTCAGGAAGCCACTGAGGATCTCTATGCCACCACCTTGAACCTAAAGCAGGCCAACGAGGAACTCACCGCCCTGAACACGGCCAAAACCGAATTTTTTTCCGATATCTCCCATGAGTTGCGGACCCCCTTAACCTCTATTAAGGGGGCTGCGGATATTCTCATCCGCAAATCCTCCTGCAGTGATCCCGTTTACCTGGACATCATTAAGAATAATACAGACCACCTCATCCGAATTATCTTGGATTTCCTGGATTACTCTAGGATAGAAGCGGATAAGCTTGAACTGGATTATACCCATGAGTCCCTCACCGACATCATTCGGGAGGTGATTGATGCCAGGAAGGCGGAAGCCATGGAAAGACAACTCATCATTGAGTTTAACCCCTCAAGGGATTTTGAGGTCCGGGTGGACCGGTATCGCATCTACCAGGTAATTTCCAACCTCATGGCCAACGCCATTAAATTTTCCCATGACAAGGGCCGGATATCCGTTTCCATTGAATCCTCGGGAAACGAATTCATGGTTTATGTGGCAGACGAGGGCATAGGGATTGAGCCTGAATACCATCAGGTTATTTTTAAAAAATTCCAACAGGCACCCCGGGCAAATGGCAAACAGGATTTTCAAAAAGGATCTTCTGGCATTGGGCTTGCCATCTGCAGAGGAATTGTAAAAGCCCACGGCGGAATCATCCGGGTGGAAAGCCGGAAGGACAAGGGAAGCACATTTGTCTTCACCCTTCCCCGGCCCTGATGGCCTGATGTTCTGTCGGCGCCACCCCAAAAGGAATGAAAAATGGAATCATTTAACATTTTGGTCGTTGACGATGATCCGGATATCCTGACCATTATCAGAGATAATCTCGAACTGGACGGGTATACCGTATACAAAGCCCACGGCGGCAAAGAGGCTATTGCGATTTTCAAAGCCAATGCCATAGACTTGATTGTGTTGGACCTCATGCTGCCGGACATGGACGGGATCCAGGTTTGCCGGACCACCCGAACCCTCTCCCATGTGCCAATCATCATGCTTACTGCCAAGGATACGGTGTCCGACAAGGTGCTTGGCCTTGAAAGCGGGGCAGATGATTATCTTGTCAAACCCTTTGAATACCTGGAGCTGGCAGCCCGGATCAAGGCCCGGCTAAGGCGCAGCCAGGCATATCGCTCGGAAGCAACCTTATACCGTGTAAGAGACCTGGAACTCATCCCGGAGCGTAGGGAAGCTGAAATAAAGGGAAAAAAGATACCAACTGACCAAAAAGGAATTTGACATCTTAAGTCTGCTTTTCAAACATGCAAATCGTGTCCTTGATCGGGAAACCATTAAGGCAGAGATCTGGCCTGGCCAGCAATTGTATAAATGGAGCCGGACTCTGGATGTGCATATTCTGAGGTTGAGGGCAAAGCTGGAAGAAAGCTCGGATCAGCCCGAGTATATCGTCACTGTTCCAGGCGTTGGATACATGCTACGCCCACCGGACTAAACAACCACCGGAAACTGCGGTTAACCCCAATTTTTAGACCACTATCTTAAGTGGAATTTACGTCCTGAAAATGGTAAGAAAGGACGTATGAAAATGACACGTAAAAGAAGACAGTTTTCTGACAAATTCAAGGCCAAAGTAGCGGTTGACAAAATCAAGGGGATAAAGACTTTAGCTGAATTATTAACGGCCTATAAGGTTCATCCAAATCAAATATCGGCTTGGAAGAAACGACTGTTCACAGCTGCTCCGGAACTCTTTTCGTCAGGAAAAAACCGACAGGCAAAACGCGAAGAGGAACTTACTGCACCACTTTACGAAAAAATCGGGCGACTAAAGATGGACATCATGTCAATCGAAAACGGATGGCTCGTCTAATGCGGCGATGGGGCTTCAGGCCATCACACCTGGGCCGCACACGAGCAAGCCTGCTCCAGGACATAGAGTATATCCGTATTTGCTTCGAGGTGTTGAGATTGAACGTGTCCACCAGGCTTGGGGAACCGACATCACCTACATCCCGATGCGGCATGGGTTCATGTACCTGAGCGCTGTAATCGACTGGTATAGCCGATACGTTCTTTCATGGGAACTGTCGAACTCATTGGACAGTCTTTTTTGTATTGCAGCGCTGGAACGGGCATTGTTCTCCTTAAGTAAGATTCGGGTGGATGATTCCCATTTTTTGAGTTCCGGTTATTACGGGTACCGGCCGCAAAAAGAGCCGGTCATTTTTGATCTGTGCTCCTTGATTTTTAAGCGCTTGAATGACGAACTTCGGATCATTTTTCGAAACTGATCATATTGGGAACATAAAATAAAAAAAGGCTTTCAGCGAATATCGTTGAAAGCCTTTTAAAATCTGGTGCCCAGGAACAGAATCGAACTGCTGACACGGGGATTTTCAGTCCCCTGCTCTACCGACTGAGCTACCTGGGCGTGAGCAGCAAACGTTTGGGTTTATATGTTTTTTGATCGGTCATGTCAAGCAAAAAATAAAACTTTCGTGGCAGGATTACATATCCCCCAGCCGATGCTGAACCAGGGCGGCCCCGCAAAGGGATGCGGTTTCCGCCCGGAAAATCCGGGGTCCCAGGGAATAGGGGACGAATCCTTTTTTAGATGCCTCAAGGATTTCAGATTCCGAAAACCCTCCTTCCGGTCCGATCAATACCAGGGCCTGGTTGATGCCTTTCGTGGGTGTCAGCCTGGATAACGTTTTTCCACCCTGCTCCCAGAAAGCGATACAATGGTCATACTCATTGTGCATACTTAAAACATGGGCGAAGGTCACGGGATAAGATATGTCTATCACCCGGCTTCTTTGGCACTGTTTGATGGTTTCATCGGCAATGGTCTGCCAGCGCGCCATGCGCCGGGTTAGGGCTTTTTCATCCGGGGACGGGACCGACCGTTCACAGAAAAAAGGAATCCACCGGGTAACCCCGATCTGGGTCAGGCCCTGGATCACAGTGTCCATTTTCTGATGTTTGAGCATGCCGGTGCAGACGGTGAGAGACAAAGGGGATTCGGTTCGGGAGGGGTGAGTCTCCAGGATTTTCACCTCCACACGGCTTTGGTCGCCGCTCAGAATGCGACCGAAAAAATCGGTCCCCCTGCCGTCGGTGAGTGCCAGAGGATCTCCTGTGGAAAGTCGCAGCACTTTGACAATGTGTCGAACGTCAGATCCGTTTAGGATGATCCGGTCATTATGGATATGGTCTGAGTTGATTAAAAATTTCTGCATTCAGTTCCTCAAAGTTATTCTATGCAATCGAATAATACGAAATCAATCAGAAAAAAACAATCCCGCTTCCATGCCGGCCTCAGGTTTAATATATTGACACCGGAGTGTCACTTTGATAAATTTTACAAATTAGTATCTATAAAGATCTGGTTTGTTTTCGAAAAAAGAGAGGATATATGACCGAAGAAACAAAACAGGGTGATTCGATCATCGAATTGACAGATGTGGTGGATGACGGCGGCGAAGAAGAAGATTTGTTGCCCGATCATATCCTCTCTGAAGATGAGATCCCGGAAGACAGTTCCATTGAACTGACCGATATGGAGGATTTCAGTGGTTTTGAAATGGAAACGGAATCAGATGTTGAAGAGATCGGGATGGAAAATTCCCTTCGAGATGAAGCGTCCGGGGACAGGCCGATTCCTGAAGACGAGGATGCTGCGGAACAGGCATCCGTCTTGAGAGAGGCAACTGATCTGGAAGAGTTATCGGTTTCCGAAGCACAGTTAGAGGCGGCATTGGAACGGTTCATCGAAAAAAAGTTTGCTGAAAAGATCGAACCGCTGCTTTTCGAGACGGTGGAACGGGTGATTTTGCAGGAAATCCAAAAAATGAAAACCGCGTTGCTCAAGGACATGGATCAACTCGGTCCGTTCTGACAGCAGGCATAAATTGACGTAACAAACTCTGGGGGTTCATTTACTGATCCCCTTTTTCATTAATAAGGGTATTTAGGAGCAGATTATGGGTTCGGATTCTCTGGACAAAGGGTATGAGCCGGCAGGAATTGAAGAAAAATGGTATCAATTCTGGCAGGATAACGGGTTTTTCAAGGCGGAAGACACGAGCGACAAACCGCCTTTTTCCATCGTCATTCCCCCGCCCAATGTGACTGGTGTTCTCCATATGGGGCATGCCCTGAACAATGTGATCCAGGATATCATGTGCCGGTATCGGCGGCTACTGGGGTATAATGTGCTGTGGATGCCGGGCACGGACCATGCCGGTATTGCCACCCAGAACGTGGTGGAACGGGACCTGGCGGCCCGGGGAAAAATCGGGATCAGCTGGGCCGGGAAGCCTTTATCCAAGAGGTCTGGAAATGGAAGGAAAAGTCCGGCGGCGCCATCATCAACCAGCTCAAGCGGCTGGGGGCCTCCTGTGACTGGGACCGGGAGCGGTTCACCATGGATGAGGGGCTGTCGGATGCGGTGCGCAAGGTGTTTGTCCGGCTTTACAAAGAAGGGCTGATCTATGAAGGCCAGTATATCATCAACTGGTGCCCACGGTGTTTCACGGCCCTGGCGGATCTGGAAGTGGAATATGAGGAACAGGATTCCTATTTGTATTATATCCGGTACCCGTTCAAGGGCCAGAAAAAGGGCTGACCGTGGCCACCACCCGGCCGGAGACCATGTTCGGGGATACGGCTGTGGCGGTGAATCCTTCGGACGAGCGGTTTTCCGGTTTAAAGGAAACGCATGTGATCCTGCCGTTGACTAACCGGATTATTCCCATTATCCAAGATGACTATGTGGATACCGCCTTTGGTACCGGGGCCCTGAAAGTGACGCCGGCCCATGATCCCAACGATTTTAATCTCGGGGAAAACATGGGCTGGAGCGCATCAAGGTCATTGACGACAAAGGGATCATGACCCAGGCGGCCGGCCCGTTCCAGGGACTGGACCGGTTCGAATGCCGGACCCGGGCGGTCAAGGCTCTTGCCGATCAGGGGCTGCTGGAAAAGAAAGAACCCTTGAAAAACAGTGTGGGCAGCTGCTACCGATGCAAAACCGTGGTGGAACCGGCCTTGTCCAAACAATGGTTCGTCAGGGTAAAGCCTCTGGCAGAAAAAGCTACGGAAGCGGTCCGGTCCAGTCAGACCCGCATTATCCCGGACACCTGGTCCAAGACGTATTTCGACTGGATGGACAATATCAGGGATTGGTGCATTTCCCGGCAGATCTGGTGGGGGCACCGGATTCCGGTGTGGAAATGTCCGGGGTGCGGTCATGTGATGGTGGAGGAAACTGATCCAAAAGATTGTGCCGTGTGCGGGTCCAAAAAATCACTCAGGAAACCGATGTGCTGGATACCTGGTTTTCTTCGGCCCTGTGGCCGTTTTCCACCATGGGGTGGCCGGAAGACACCCAGCTGCTCAAGACCTTTTACCCGACCAGTGTGCTGGTCACCGGCTTTGACATCCTGTTTTTTTGGGTGGCCCGGATGATGATGTTCGGCATTCATTTCAAAGAGGAAGTCCCGTTCAAAGATGTTTACATCCATGCCCTGGTCAGAGACGAACACGGCAAAAAAATGAGCAAGTCCAAGGGCAATGTCATCGATCCCTTGAAGGTGATCGATCAGTACGGTGCGGATGCCTTCCGGTTTACTTTGGCTGCGTTTGCGGCCCAGGGCCGGGATGTGAAAATGTCGGAATCCCGGGTGGAGGGATACCGGCATTTTGTCAATAAATTATGGAACGCGGCCCGGTTTGCGTTGATGCACATCACCCCGGAAGACACCACATTTGATGATGATCATTTGGTGCTGTGGGAACGCTGGATTCTGTCCCGGTCAGCCGCCACTTCGCTGGCTGTGAAGCAGGGAATCGAAAATTACCGGTTTAACGAGGCGGCGTCCGCCGTTTACCAGTTTGTGTGGCATGAATTCTGCGACTGGTTTATTGAAACGGAAAAGCCGGCTCTGTATGAAAAACAGGGAGGAGTCCGGCGGAAAACCGCCCGGGCGGTGCTGGCGAAGGTGCTGGAGGATATCCTGGTGATGCTGCATCCGTTCATGCCGTTTGTTACGGAAGAACTGTACCATCTGCTGCCCGCCACCCGGGGATCGGTGATGCAGGCAGCGTTTCCCAATACGGAAGAGGCCTGCACCCGGTATAGAAACGAAGCGGTCGAAGCGGACATGGGCTTTGTCTTTGATCTGATTACCGGAATCCGGAATATTCGAAGCGAAATGAACATTCAGCCGTCCATGAAAATCAAGGTGCTGGCTCATACCGACAATCAAAAGGAAAAACTGCTGATGGTTGAAAACAAAGCCGTGATTTCCACGCTGGCCATCATGGAGCGGCTGTCATTCTGTGATCTGGAGAATGTGCCTAAGGCCTGTGCCAGCTCCGTGACCAGCAACACCACCTGTTTTGTGTCGCTGGAAGGGGTGATTGATTTTGAAAAGGAAATTCTTCGCCTGGAAAAGGAACTGGATAAAAATACAAAGGAGCTGGTGGGGGTACAGAAACGCCTGGGAAATGAAAGTTTTCTGGAAAAGGCCCCCCAGGATGTGATTGACAAGGTACATGCCCGGCATGCCGATTTGACGGAAAAACATGAAAAGCTGACTGCCAATCTTCAGCGTATCCAGGAGATGGCATAACCCATGGACATGATAGAACAGATCATTACACTGGCCTTGTCCGAGGATTCGGGACTCGGAGATATCACCTCGGAAAGTATCCTGGAACATCCCCGGCAGGGCAGTGGTGTGATCGTTGCCAAACAGGACTGTATCCTGGCGGGAACCGATGCGGCCCGAAGAACATTTCAGATGGTGGACCCAGATGTGACACTCCGGTTTTTGTTTCAAGAGGCGATGCCGTGTCCAAAGGGGATGAGTTGCTGCGGGTGGAAGGTGATCTGCTGAGCTTGCTCAAGTCAGAACGGGTGGCATTGAATTTTTTGCAGCGGCTGTCTGGCATTGCCACGTTGACACATCAATACGTCGCCGTCCTCAAAGGACATTCGGTAAAGCTGATAGATACCAGAAAAACCACTCCAGGCCTACGCCTGCTGGAAAAGCAGGCGGTCCGGGCCGGTGGCGGCTTTAATCACCGGTTTTCCCTGTATGACGGCATTCTGATCAAAGACAATCACATTGCGGTGGCTGGCAGCATCCTTGCCGCAGTTCAGGCGGTGAAAAACCGGATGTCCCATCTGATGAAAATCGAGGTGGAAATCTCAACCATGGATCAAGTGGATGAAGCCCTGGCAGCTGGTGTGGACGTGATTATGCTGGACAATATGTCGATCCAGGAAATGGCAGCGGCTGTGAAGCGAATCTGCGGGCGGGCCCTGGTGGAGGCGTCCGGCAATGTGTCCCTTGACACAGTTAAGGACATCGCTGAAACAGGGGTGGATTTGATTTCATGCGGTTCCTTGACCCACCAGGCCCGGTCGGTGGATTTGAGTATGCGTATCTTGGAAGCGCCGGCGCCTCAGCCGTCGTAGGTCAGGCAATTCCGGCCGTTTTTCTTGGATCGGTACAAGGCCTGGTCCGTCCGGCGGATAAAGGAGACAGCATCCTCACCCGGCGCAAGCTCACTGGCTCCGATGCTGATGGTAATGGATTGACGCTCCCCGGGTTTCGGCTCAAACACCTCCTGCCCAATGAGGTGTTTGATGCGGTATCCCACCACACAGGCCCGTTTGAGGTCGGTTTCCGGTAAAAGGACCGCAAATTCTTCCCCGCCGTAACGGTAGGCGGTGTCCATGGACCGCATGCAGTCATTGATGATACGGCCGATGGCCATCAGAACCTTGTCGCCTTCCAGATGGCCCCAGGTGTCATTGTAATGTTTGAAACGATCGAGATCCAGCACCAGTAGGGACAAGTGATGCTGGTACCGCTCATTTCTATCAATTTCCAGTTTAATCTGATGGAAAAACTGACGGGAATTGTATAGTTTGGTCAAGGCATCGGTGATGGCCAGCTGTTCCATTTCTTTGAGCAGCTGGGTTCGCTCCCGTTTGAGTCTGGCTTCCCGCAATACCCGTTTGATTCGAAGATTCAATTCTTCAAAACGAAAAGGTTTGAATATGAAATCACTGGCTCCTGTTCTGACCGCTTCTTCATATGAATAATCCGCACTGTAACCGGTCATGACCATGACTTCCAGATTGTATTTTTCTTTGATGATGCGTGTCAGTTCAAGACCGTCCATACCCTGCATCATGATATCGGTGAGCACCACATCCACCGGGTAGGTGTCCAGTTTCTTCAACGCCTCTTTTGCACTGGAAACAGCGTCCACCCGATAGGAAAGAAGGGTGAGATATTCTTTCACCGAGTCTTTAATCGCGTCGTCGTCATCAACTATCAGGATGGTGTGTGTCATTTTTCCTCCCGAGGCAGGGGATGTTCGTATGGGCTGATCTTGACACATTTTGCCACAATTGATACATGTACTAAAAGATAAATTTAGCTTATTCAAAAGATAATTGTCAACTTTTAGTTTGGAGCACCGTTGAACATTCACCAGAAACAGATTCGCAATTTTTCCATCATTGCTCATATCGATCATGGCAAATCCACCTTGTCGGACCGCCTGATTCAATTGACCGGCATTGTTTCCGAGCGGGATATGAAAGAACAGATGCTGGATACCATGGACATCGAGCGGGAACGGGGTATCACCATCAAATCCCAGACAGTATCGCTGCCCTATACTGCTGAGGACGGTACTGAATATCTGTTGAATCTTATTGACACCCCCGGGCATGTGGATTTTTCCTATGAAGTGTCCCGGGCGCTGAAATCCTGTGAAGGCGCTCTGATCATTGTGGATGCAACCCAGGGGGTGGAGGCCCAGACACTGGCCAATCTATACCTGGCCATGGAACATGACCTGACTATTTTGCCTGTCATCAATAAAATCGACTTGCCGTCTGCGGAAATCGAGTGGGTGAAAAATCAGATCGAGGAGGATCTAGGCCTGGACGGTGAAAACGCTCTGCAGGTATCCGCCAAGACAGGGCAGGGGGTGGAACAGTTGTTTCCGGCCATTGTGGCAGCGATTCCACCGCCAAATGTTGACAAGGAAAATCGGTTCAAAGCCCTGATTTTTGACTCTCATTACGATTCGTTCCGGGGAACCATTGTGCATTTTCGGATATTTGACGGGACCATCCGGAAAGGTGATACTATTTTGTTCATGCAAAATGATTCCCAATACAAGGTGGAGGAAGTGGGATTGTTCCAGATCAAGCGGATTCCTCAGAAAAGCCTGTACGGCGGCCAGGTCGGATATCTTATCGCCGGGATCAAAAATATCTCCGATGTCAAAATCGGGGATACCGTTACCATGGCGGACCGGCCCTGTGCCAGACCGGTGGGCGGGTTCCGGGAGCCGACACCGGTGGTGTTTTCTTCCATGTACCCGGTGGCGTCCGACGATTATGAAGAATTGACCGAAGCCTGGAACGGCTCAAACTCAACGATGCGTCCCTGATTTATGAAAAGATAGTTCCGCAGCGCTGGGCTTCGGTTATCGGTGCGGGTTTCTGGGGCTGCTTCACCTGGAGGTGGTTCAGGAGCGCCTGGAGCGGGAATATGATATTTCTCTGATTTTGACCGCCCCTTCGGTTCAGTATGAGATCACCACTACGGACGGAGAAGCTCACATTATCGACAACCCGGTCAATTATCCGGATCCAGCGGAAATTGCCAGGGTAAGAGAGCCGTTTATCAAAGCCACCATTATCGTGCCGGACCGGTATATGGGGAATGTCATGCAGGTGTGCCATGAATTTCGGGGTGTGAGCAAGACCTATCAATATCTGACCTCCAACCGCATGGAAATGAAATTCGAGCTGCCACTGGCCGAAGTGGTCTATGAATTCTATGATCGGCTTAAATCAGTGACCCAGGGATACGGATCTTTTGATTATGAGATCGCCGGGTATCAGGAGACGGATTTGGTGAAACTCGATTTTCTCATCAATGGGGAACGGGTGGATGCTTTGTCGATTCTGATTCACCGGGATAAGGCCGAAGCAAGGGCCAGAACCGCCTGTAAAAAATTGCGGGAGGAAATTCCCCGGCAACAGTTCAAAATTCCCATCCAGGGAGCCATCGGCGGCAAAATTATTTCCCGGGAAACCGTTTCCGCCTTCCGCAAGGATGTGACGGCCAAATGTTACGGCGGAGATATTTCCCGGAAACGCAAATTATTGGAAAAACAGAAAAAAGGCAAAAAACGCATGAAAATGGTGGGATCGGTGGAGATTCCCCAATCAGCGTTTTTATCTGTGCTCAAGTCGGACTAGGGGTACCGGTTCCGCATGATTCGATCCAGGGCAGCTGTCAGCCGGGTTTTGTCTGCATCAATGGTGAACCGGTAGTCCACGGCCCACCGGGTATACGGCCGGAGTTACCTTCCACTTCAAAGTCGAATCCGTTCACAAAACACCTCACCCTGATCCTGGTGAATTTCAAGCTGACAATCAAGATCTTTCCAGCAAGACCCTTTTATTTTAAATGTAAATGAGGTAAAAAAAAATTGTCGAGGTCACTTAGCAATAATTTTGTGAAAGGTTTTAAACAAAAGGAGAAAAAATTCAATGGACTATGAAACAATTTTGGTGGACATCCGGAATCATGTCGGGGTGATTCGGTTGAACCGGCCAAAAGTGCTGAATGCCATGAACCGACAGCTATGGACGGAAATGATGGCCGCCCTGGAAATTCTGGGCCAAAATGATGAGGTCAAGGCCTGATCATCACTGGAGAAGGCCGGGCTTTTCAACGGGTGCGGATTGAAAGATTCCAAGGGACGAACCATTGAAGCGTACCGCCAGTACCTGGAATCGCTCCAGGAAGCCTCCCGTAAGATCATGCGGTTCGAAAACCCACCATTGCGGCCATCAACGGATATGCCCTGGGATCCGGGTATGAGCTTGCCCTGGCATGTGACATTCGCATTGCGGCCCAGGAAGCATTGATCGGCTCCCCTGAGGCAAAAGTCACCTCATCGGTTACCGGCGGGGCATTTCGTCTGGTTCAGGACCTGGTGGGACCGGGAAAGGCCAAAGAACTGCTGTTCACCGCTGAAAATATTACCGGAGAAGAAGCCTGCCGTATCGGCCTGGTGAATAAGTCTGTGCCCCTGGATAAGCTCATGGACGAAGCCTTTGCCATGGCGGATAAAATCAGCGCTAATTCCGCATTTTCGTTGAAACTCATCAAAAAGGACTGGCCATGGCCGCCGGAGAGGTCAGCCTGGAAGCCTTGATGGATTATGAAATTGAAGCCTGCCTGGCCTGTGTGTCCACCAAGGAACGCCAGACATCTTTGGATGAATTTGCCCAGCGCAAAAAGCAATAAAGGAAGATATCCATGCTGGAACATGTATTGAATGCAAAATCCGTTGCCATCATCGGGGCGTCCCGGAACAAGACCAAGCGGGGATACCAGGCCATTAAAACGCTTCTGGCGGATGGGTTTGAGGGAGAAATCTATCCGGTTAATCCCAAAGAAGACTTTATTCTGGGCCTGAAGTGCTTCAAGGATATTACCGATATTCCGGAGAAGGTGGACCTGGCCCTGATCACGACGCCTGCCAAAACCATCCCCAAAATTCTTGACAGCTGCGGCGTTAAAGGGGTTGCCGGGGCCGTGATCATTGCCGGTGGGTTCCGGGAGCTGGGAGAAAAGGGCGCATTCTGGAACAGGAAATGGTGGATGCGGCCAAAAGAAATCGGGTCCGGCTCATCGGTCCCAACACCTCGGGGATGATCAACCTGAGTCCCGGATGAACCTGGTGGGAATCGAAAATGCACCCCAGGGAAGCATCGCGTTGCTGTGCCAGAGTGGAAACATGGCCCTGACCCTGATTACTGAAGCCACCATCCGAAAACACGGGGGGTTTACCTATTACGTGGGCGTAGGCAATGAATCAGATATCAAGTTTCATGAATATCTGGCATTTTTCCGAAACGACCCGGATACCCGGGCCATCCTCATGTATGTGGAGGGCATGAGCCAGGGCCGGGAGTTTCTGCAGGAGGCATACAACACCAGTATTGAAAAACCCATCATCCTTCTCAAGAGCGGCCGGTCCGACAAAGGGCGGAAATCGGCCGGATCCCATACCGGGTCTCTGGCCGGAATGGGACAGGTGGCCAAGGCTGCGTATGAACGGGCCGGTATCATTGTGATTGAAAACTCGGACGAACTGTTTCCGGTGGCGGAAACCCTGTCCAGCCAGCCGCCGGTGAAAAACAATGCCATTGCCGTGCTGGCGGACGGCGGCGGACACGCTACCATTGCCGCAGACCTGTTGACCGACTACGGCATCGAACTGGCGGAGTTGTCGGAAAGAACAAAGGAAAATCTTCAGAAAATTCTGCCGGAGGCAGCGTCCGTGGCCAACCCCGTGGATGTGGCCGGCGGTACGGATGCCGATCCCAGTATTTTTGCCGACTGTGCCACGATCCTGCTTAAGGATCCGGCTGTGGGCGGACTTCTCATTGTGGGCCTTTTCGGGGGCTATGGCATCCGGTTTGAAAAAAGTTTGGCCATCGGCGAAGAACAGGCAGCCCATCGCCTGGGCGCCATGGGGAAAAAACGCAGCAAACCGATATTTGTGCATTCCCTGTACAGTGCCTATGATTCGCATGCCTTGGATCTTTTGCGCCATTATGACATTCCTGTGCATGATTCCCTGGACATCGCCTGCAAGAGCATGGCTTGCCTGTGCACCTATGGTAATTATCTGAAAACCTATCACGCCAAGACCAATTTTGTACTCAACTGGCGGGATAAAGCCAAACCTGAAGGTGACGCCATCATTCAGATGGCCCTGGCCGAAGGACGGCACGTGCTCCTGGAGCATGAGGCCAAACAGCTCATCAAGCTCCACGGGGCCCCCACCTCGGTGGGTGGACTGGCGAAATCCGCAGATGAAGCTATCCGGATCGCAAAGAGAATCGACGGACACGTGGTCATGAAAATCGTGTCTCCGGATATTCTGCACAAAAGTGACGCCAACGGCGTGATGCTCAATATCGGAGAGGATTCGCAGGTGAAGGCGGCATTTGACATCATCATGGAAAACGCCCGGATATACGATCCCACGGCGGATATCCGGGGCGTGCTGGTGGCGCCTATGGCGGCCAAGGGCCTGGAGGTGATCATCGGCACCAAAATCGATGAACAGTTCGGACCGGTGATCATGTACGGTCTTGGTGGCATCATGGTGGAGATTATGAAGGACGTGACATTCTGGGTCCTGCCGATATCCCCGGCGTCGTGCAAAAAAATGATCGAAGACACACGGTCATCAGTCATTCTGAGCGGTGTTCGGGGCCAGAAGGGATATGACAAGAAAACCTTGCGCAAACTGCTGGGCATCTGTTCGGAACTGATTGAATCCTATCCGGAAATTCAGGAAATGGACTTGAATCCGGTGATCCTGTATGAACAGGGCCTGGATGTGGTAGATGCCCGGATTATCCTGAAAAATAGGTTTACAAAAAAGGATTGAGGCGGTAGATTTCTAAAGTTAAAGGCACGAAAGTCAGATCAGGTTAATGAGTCAGGGCGAAAACCTTTTTCGCACCCTGACGATAATTTTAATTAACTAATTTATGGAGGTTTAGATGAAACGATTACTGGTATTGGCAATCACAGCGCTTTTCGTCATGGTTCTTTTCTTCGGATCCGCCCCGGTTCAGGCGGAACAGACCTTTGTCACCATCGGCACCGGCGGAGTCACAGGGGTTTATTATCCCACCGGCGGCGCCATCGCAAGGCTGGTGAACAAAGACAGGAAAGTCCATGGCATTCGCGCCTCTGTGGAAAGTACCGGTGGCTCCGTGTACAACCTGAACACCATCCGGGCCGGCGAACTGGATATGGCGGTTGCCCAGTCAGACTGGCAGTATCACGCCTATCACGGTACCAAAGGCACCCCGTTTGAAGCAGCGGGACCGGACAAGGATCTGCGGGCCGTATTTTCCGTACATCCCGAACCTTTTACTGTGGTGGCCAGAAAAGATTCCGGCATCCAGGTGTTTGCAGACCTGAAAGGCAAACGGGTCAACGTGGGGAATCCGGGCTCCGGACAGCGCGGTACCATGGAAGTGGTTATGGATGCTTTGGGATGGACCATGGATGATTTCAAACTGGCCTCTGAGCTGAAACCGGCAGAACAGTCCGCCGCCCTGTGCGACAACAAAATTGACTCCATCATCTATACGGTGGGGCATCCGTCCGGCTCCATTCAGGAAGCCACCACCTCCTGTGATTCCATCCTGGTTCCGGTGGAAGGGCCTGCCATTGACAAACTGGTGGCGGAAAACGCCTATTACCGGAAAGCCACCATTCCCGGCGGCATGTACCGGGGCACCGATACCGATACCATGACTTTTGGTGTGGGCGCTACGTTTGTATCTTCCGCCAACGTGCCGGAAGACGTGATCTACCATGTGGTTAAGGCGGTGTTTGAGAATTTCGACCAGTTCAAGAAACTGCATCCCGCGTTTGAAGTCCTCAAAAAAGAGGAAATGATCAAGGACGGTCTGTCAGCACCCTTGCATGACGGAGCCGTGAAATACTACAAAGAAGCCGGCCTGATGTAGGCTGTCTGTCAGATCCGCGGATAAGCGTGCATGGCAAATGAACCGCTTTGCACGTTTATCTGTTTCTTTGTAGTATAATCCTTTTTTCAGGGAGGCCTTGATCCCATGACCGCTGCAAGCAAGCCATCTGTTCCGGATGATGTAAAAGATCTCGTGGCCGAGGTGGAAGCCGGCGCCAGAAGCCCGGTGGGTGCGGTTTCAAAAATATTCTGTTCTTCGTTCCTCTGATCTGGACTCTATTTCAACTATGGTATGCATCTCCGCTGCCGTTCATATTGAACATTTTCGTACTCAATGATACCGAAGCACGCTCCATCCATCTGGCATTTGCCATGTTTTTATCTTATACCGCGTATCCGACCTTCAAGTCGTCCCCCAGGGACTATATTCCGATCCAAGACTGGTTTGTTGCGTTGGTGGCAGCATTTTGCGCGGCCTATCTGTTTATTTTCTATGACCAGATGTCGGCCCGGCCCGGAATTCCCACGACCCTGGATCTGGTGGTGGGAGTCATCGGACTAATACTGCTTCTGGAAGCCACCCGCCGAGCCCTGGGTCCTCCTTTGATGGCGGTGGCGGCGGTCTTTCTGGTTTATACCTTTTTCGGGCCGTATATGCCGGAAGTGATCGCCCATAAAGGGGCCAGCCTGACCAAAGGCATGTCCCATTACTGGTTGTCCACCGAAGGGGTGTTCGGCGTGGCACTGGGGGTGTCCACCGGCATGGTGTTCATGTTTGTTTTGTTCGGCTCTCTGCTGGAGTCGGCCGGTGCGGGCAACTATTTTATCCGGACCGCCTATGCGGGCCTGGGCCACATGCGCGGGGGTCCGGCCAAAGCGGCGGTGGTGTCTTCCGGTCTCACCGGGCTGGTATCCGGGTCATCTATTGCCAATGTGGTGACCACCGGGACGTTTACCATTCCATTGATGAAAAAAGTGGGATTCCCGGCGGAAAAAGCCGGTGCCGTGGAGGTGGCCGCTTCCACCAATGGTCAGCTTACCCCACCGGTCATGGGCGCTGCCGCCTTCCTCATGGTGGAATATGTGGGCATCTCCTATGTGGAGGTGATCAAGCATGCGTTTCTTCCGGCCATTATCTCCTATATCGCTTTGGTGTACATTGTCCACCTGGAAGCCTGTAAAATGGGGCTCAAAGGCATGGAAAGACCGGTGACCAAAACGGTGGCCGGCAAACTGCTGTCTTTTGTATTCACGGTACTGAGCCTTATCATTATCGGGGGGGCACCTATTACGGAATCGGATGGATCAAAAGCGTGGCCGGGGATGCAGCCGTCTATTTTGTGGGACTGTTGATCGTGGCCGCCTATATCGGGCTGATCTGGCTGGCCTGTCAGGTGCCGGAGCTGGAATATACCCATGAAATCACCGAGCTGCCAAAGCTCAGAGAAACCGCCCAGGCGGGGTATTATTATCTGCTTCCCATCGTGGTGCTCATGTGGTGCCTGACCGTGGAACGGCTGTCTCCGTCTTTATCTGCCTACTATGCCACGGTGGTACTTATTTTCATTGTCCTGACCCAGCGGCCTTTGAAGGGAATTATCCGTAAAAACAGTGCCCCGGAATTTGCCTTTAAAATGGGGTGGGATAACCTCATCGCCGGGATGGTGGCCGGTGCCAGAAACATGATCGGTATCGGTGTGGCCACGGCTGCAGCAGGGATCGTGGTGGGCACGGTAACCCTGACCGGCATCGGCCTGGTCATGACCGCGTTCGTGGAATTCATTTCTGGCGGCAACCTGCTGCTGATTCTATTGTTTACCGCGGTTATCAGCCTGTTGCTGGGGATGGGTCTTCCCACCACAGCCAACTACATTGTGGTGTCCACCCTGATGGCACCGGTGATTGTAAACCTGGGGGCGCTGAACGGGCTGGTAGTCCCGCTGGTGGCCGTGCATCTGTTTGTTTTCTATTTCGGGATTCTGGCCGACGATACCCCGCCGGTGGGGCTGGCCGCATTTGCCGCCGCCGGCATATCGGGCGGCGATCCCATCCGCACGGGTATCCAGGGATTTACATACGATATTCGGACAGCCGTGTTGCCGTTTTTCTTTATCTTCAACACCGAACTGCTCATGATCGGCATCCAGAACTGGGTTCACCTGACCATTGTTGTGGCTTCCGCAGTGGCGGCCATGCTGATTTTCGGGGCCGCCACCCAGGGATACTGGCTGACCAAAAGCCGGTTCTACGAGAGTCTGGTCTTGCTGCTGGTGACGTTCACCCTGCTTCGGCCCGGATTTTTCTGGGACAAGATATACGAGCCCTATCATGAAGAACCCGGTACTTACCTGATGGAAGCCATGGAAAAACAGGATGAAAATACCATGATCCGTCTGATGATCAAGGGGGAAACCCTGAACGGCGAAGAATTCACCAAAGCCTTGATGCTGCCGGTGGGAAAGGAAGCCCCTCCTGAAGAGCGGCTCAGGGAAGTGGGGTTTGAAGTCATTGAAGATAATGGAAAAGTGATTGTGGATAACATCATGTTTGGCAGCAATGCCGAACGCATGGGCATTGATTTTGATCAGGAGATTCTTACCGTGATGGTGGAAACGGACCGGCCGCCCAAGCAGCTCATGTTTTTTCCGGCCCTGGCACTGCTGGGTCTGATCTATTTCCTGCAAAAACGCCGACAGACGCCGGAAGAAGCATCCAGGCTCAAACTGGAATAGGGGGAGTTCATGTTCAATAAAATACTGGTGCCCGTGGATATCGATTATCCCAAAACATCCAAGGCCGTGTATGACAATGCCGCGGAGCTGGCCTCCCTGAGTGGGGCTCAGATCCGCATCGTGTCGGTAATGCCCGGATTTACCATGCCCATTGTGGCCTCTTTTGTCACAGAAGATATCAAAAAGGAAGCCCGTGCCCATTTTCAGAAAGCTCTGGATGATTTTGTGGTGGCCAACTGTCGCGGGGAAAATGTCTCGTATGAAATTCTGGTGGGCAAACATTTTGAAGAAATCCTGAAAATGGCGGACAAATGGGGAGCGGATCTGATCGTGGTGTACCATAACCGCAGCCGGACCGTGAACGAGGCTTTTTCCAGCACCTGCGCCCAAAGAGTGGTCAAGGATGCCAACTGCTCTGTGCTACGGCTTAGAAATCTGCTTAAATGATCCGCAAGGTTCCGGTGTCCTGTCCCATGGACTGCTTTGACCTGTGCCGGTTTCTGGTCACGGTCGATGGGAACCGGATCAAAGAAATCAAGGGCGATCCAAACCATCCATTAACCCGGGGGGCTATCTGTCAGAAGGGCCGGAACCTGATGACCCGCCATCACCACCCGGACCGGTTGACATATCCCTTGATCCGTCGGAAATCCGGTTTTGTCCGGACCACCTATGATGAGGTGCTGGACCGGGTCGCACAGACCCTGACCGCCGTTCATGACACGGTTGGACCGGTTGGGATCCTCAATTATTCAGGTGACGGATATGGGGGAACCAAAAATCGGATTCAGTCTATTTTCTTTAACTGCCTGGGGGGTGACACCCGGTTTACCGGCAGCCTTTGCTGGGCTGCCGGCATGGCGGCCCAGACCTTTGATTTCGGTGAGGTCCGGGGCCATCTGCCCCAGGATATCGCCAATTCCGATCTTGTCATCGTTTGGGGCCGAAATCCCAAAGCCACCAACCTTCATTTCTATACCCTGCTCAAGCAGGCGGAAAACACCCACACCCGTATTGTTGTCATCGACCCCATTACGTCGGACACCGTTAGGTCCCTTGGCACGCATGTGGCGGTGAAACCAGGGACTGATGCGGCCCTGGCCCTGTCTATGGCTCATGTTATCGTCACAGAAGACCTGTACGATCCCTCTTTTGTGAAAAACATGTCCTGGGCTTTGAACGGTTCGGTGCATGTCTGGAACGGTTTGACCCGGAAACGGCATCTCATATCACAGGGGTTTCACAGGATATCATTCGGAAACTGGCCAGAGATTATGCCACAGCCCGGGCCCCGGGTATCTGGATGGGATACGGCCTGCAGCGGTATGGCAACGGCGGGAACACGGTGCGGTGTATCGATGCCCTGGCAGCGGTGTGTGGCCATGTAGGTAAACCCGGAACCGGTGCCAATTATGCGTCCAGATCCCTGGCACCGCTGCTCAATCAGCCGGAAAAAAACAGCCTGGCCCGGGTGAAACAGTCCCGGACGTTTCCAGCCCCTTTTCTGGGCCGGTTTCTTGAAACCGTGACCGATCCCCCGATTGCCGCCGTATTTGTGGCCGGAGCAAACCCGTTGAATCAGAGTCCGGATCTCAACACCGTGGTCAGGGAATTTCCCCGGATCCCTTTTAAAGTGGTGTTTGATCAGTTTCTCACGGACACGGCCCGGCATGCCGATGTGGTACTGCCGGCCGCCACCGTGTTTGAACAGCCCGACCTGTTTGCCACATCCATGTACTCCCATGTGCTCAATTATTCACAACAAGCGGTGGATCCGCCGGAAACCCTGATTCCAGAGTTTGATTTCTATTTGGCCCTGGCCTCGCATATGGACATGCCCTGCCTGGGATTTGAATCATCAGAGCAGTACCTGAGCCAGTGCGCCGGGCCATTGCTGGCCAATCTGGGAATGGCCCCTGATACAGATCTGCAGCAACTGGCCCCTATGTATATTCGTCTTCCCGGCCAAGATATTCCCTGGTCGGACCGGCAGTTTGCCACTCCGTCCGGAAAGATCGAACTATACAGCCAGTCTGCTGAATTGTCAGGACTGTCTGCCGTGCCCCGGTTCTTACCTCCCTGTCCGCCGGAGAATGACTTTCCACTACGCCTGCTGACCTGCAAAACCCGGAAATCTCTCCACTCCCAGCACTTTGTTTTTGAAAAGGGGCTGCCGGCGGTTCATGTCAATGAAAAAACGGCAACCCGGTTTGAGATCGCCGGATGTGAAACCGTTCTGATTTCCACCCGGCAGGGAACATTAACCGCGCGTCTGAAAATGGATGCGGCCATATGTGATGAAGCCGCTTTCATGCACCAGGGATGGTGGCACAAAAGCGGTGCCGTGAATTTTCTGACCCATGCGGGGGTGTCGGACATGGGGGAGCAGGCGGCGTTTTATGATACTTTCTGCACCCTGTCCCCTTCCTGAACTACTTTGTCCGGTGCCAGGTCTGGGTCCGGGAGATGAACAGGAAACTGCCCTGAACCTTGAGTTCGTCGCCTTCCGCCCAGATCTTGCACTTGTAAATCTTGCCTTTTTTCGGATCCAGAATCGTACCGCCTGAATAGGCATCTCCGTCCGGTTTCAGGTCCTGGATGATTTCCATCCCCAGGGTGGGCTGGTTTTTCCGGGGGTCATCATCCGGGCATTTATCACAGGTGGGGTTGGGATCCGCATCCGGTTTGAGGAACAGTTCAATGACTTTGCCGTAATATTGTCCGTCTTTTTCAAAGATCTGGACAATGGATTTAGGTTCATTTGTTTCATCGTCTATGGTTTTCCATTTGCCCGCGATGGGAGCCTGTGCCGGGGCAGAGCCGATAAAAAAAAGCAAAAAGACATGATCATCAGGCTGAGCAGAGACAGTTTTTCATACATCCCTCCAATAAAGTTAACAATGAGAAATACAGGTGAACCCTGTTACAGGGTGTAGTCTTCTGTTTTTTTCTGTCAAGTAAAAAGAAGCCGGCCTCGGTGCACGTTGAACATCCTGCCGTTGCCAGACAGACGGCTTTGGCTGCATTCAAGCGCATAGTTTTTGATCATTGTTTCCATCTCTTTCAGCACAGAGATGTTCTCATGCCCACGGGTCCTGGGTGTTGATGTATAGCAGGATCAAATAGTTCCTATGGCCTTTGCCCGGTGACCCTCCTGCAAAAAAAGCATCCGGTTGTTTCAAGGTCAGGCACCGGCTTCTGGGCAAACGGATTCACCAGGGGAAGTGTCAGCTGGATCGCTGAAATTTGCTGAAGAACCGGCTCTTCAACGCCAGGGGGATCTTCCAGGCTGTCTTTTTGTTGCACCCCCGTTCAAGGGAAAACACTCCGGCTTCCCGGACGGCCACCGGAGAAACGACCGGCTCTGGGGAAAATAATGGCGGATCATGTCGATCATGACAAAGCCATGGGTGTCCAGATCTCCCCAGTACCAGATCGGTTTGTCCGCCATCCACCGGGCTTCGGACAGAACGGACAGGCGGTAGCCTGGCCGAACGCCCCGTCAATGGCCACGAACCGGAAAGTCTGGGATTTGATCGCCCCCCATTCCAGGCCGAACAGGTAGGCCAGGCTGGCGGCCAGCACAGTGTAGGCCAGTTTTTCCTTCTGCCCCCCGGATTTGTCCCCGGAATCGGTGTGGTGTTCGTGTTCGGTATGGTCCGCTTTCCTGCGCTGCGAAGCGGCAAACACGAACCAGTTGCGGACATCCGTGACATTTCTGGTCCAGCGCCGGTCCAGGTCCACCATGCCCTCTCTGCCCCGGAACCGTCCGATCACACGCCTGACCTGCAGAAATTTGGCTTCAGAATATAGATCTGTTTCAGATCCGGTCAAGGCTCCTTCAGTGCAGGCTCGCAGCTGCTGGCCAAAATCCCGGATATCTATGTCCGGGGTGAGTTCCATCTCCAGCACAATGTGCCGGCCCGGATTGTATTCGATGTCGGACAGGGACCGGTTGATGCGCTTAATGCGCTCTTTGATGGTCTCTGTCCTCTCCGGCCCAGTCATCCAGATACGCCTGTGCTGCCCGGGGAAAGGCCTCTTCTTTTTCAGTCTCCCTCAGCCTGAACAACAGGTCCTCCAGGGCGGAAGACAGATCTGACCGGCTGATCCGCCACCTGCAGTTTCCGGGCCGGATAGGTCCTTCTCAGGGCCCGCAACGTCCCATAGTCGATATCCATGGGATCAGGTGATCAGTTCGATGATTTTTTTGAGGTGTATTCTCCCACATCCGCCAGCCCGTCCATGGGCATAAACTGGTCGGCATTGCAGGAATACAGGCAGGTGACCGATGCCGGGAAATCGTCGTCCGGTTCATACAGAATATAGCACAGCGCGATTTTAGGCAGGGGATAGACCACAAAGGATGCATCCCCCCCAGTTCCGGGCGGTGACGGTTCTCCCCTGAGTGTGCCGTGAATAAGGTCCAGGCGGCGGGTGATGTCAGGCACATAAGGGACCAGGACCTGTTCGGTATGGGTGGCAAAGGCCCCGGCATAGGGCATGCTGTTTTCAAATTCCTTGAAAGCCTTGAACGGCGTGGACACGCAGATATCAGTGCTGGCATGCAGGGCATACAAAGAGATCAGAATTCCCAGGATGGAGGGGGCGGTTTTTCTCCCAGGGTGATGCGGTCCGGCGAGATGACGCAGGGTTCACCAAAGGCCTGGAACAGAAATCGATTCCCGTCCCGGATGGCTGCCATGCGCCGTTCCAGAATCTCTGGCAAAGAATCGTACAGTGTCTTCAGGTTATCCTGAACGATTTTTTTGTAGTTGTCGGTCATGAGACGTCTTTCCTGGTTGAACGGGTTAGCGGTGGTTTTCTGGTATCAATCAGGGTTATAAAAATTTTTTATTTCAAATGCAATGGAGATGATCAAAGATTCTGAAGTCCTGTGCAATGGGCGCGGATAAATCACAAACAATTAAAAAAAGTTATGATAGGCTTACAAGTTGAGCTATTTACAAAAACAGATTTGATGCTTAAGGTCATTAATAAGAGAAATCAGAACAGCGCCAACATTTTTCAACAGGGAGGTTATCCATGATCAACAGACAAGACTTGGCTTTGCATTTGGATGAGGAAGGCTATCTCAGGGATTTCAGATCCTGGACCGAAGAGATCGCCTGTGTACTGGCGGAAAAAGAAGGCGTAGAAGACGAATGCCCGTTGAGCACGGAACGGTTGGAGATCCTGAAGTTCATGCGCAACTACTATGAGAAGTTTGAGGCATTTCCCATTTTAAGGGCTGTGTGTAAAAATGTGGGACAGTCCAAAAACTGCAACTACCAGCAGTTTCCAGACCCGGTCAAGGCCTGGAAGATCGCGGGGCTTCCCAAACCCACCCCGGAGGTATTTGCAAAGATCCGGACCACAGGATAGATTGTGTTCCCACCGTGGCTGCCGGAAACAGGAGGAAAAAATGCCGATAAAAACCTTGGAGGAATTCACTGTTCAACAACTGCAGATCCTGGACGAAACCGGGAAAGTGGATTCGGACCTGGTCCCGGATCTGAGTGATGAAAACCTGAAAAAATTGTACCACGCCATGACCCTGTCCCGGATGGCGGATGCTCGGATGCTCAATCTTCAGCGCCAGGGGCGGCTGGGAACTATCCCGGTGAACAAGGGACAGGAGGCAGCCTCCTGTGCCCCATCCTGGCATTGAAAGAGTCGGATTGGTTTGTGGGATCTTACCGGGAACTGGGGCCAGGCTGATGCGGGGAGAGACCCTTGAGAACTCGATGCTGCTGTTCAATGGCTGGGAAGAGGGCAATATCAACGATGACTCCCCAAGAACCTTGCCGGTATCCATCGTACTGGCATCTCAGCTACCCCAGGCCGTGGGACTGGCTTATGCCTCCCGGTACAAGGGAGAAAAGGACACGGTGGTGCTGGCCATGTTCGGGGATGGGGCCACCTCGGAAGGGGATTTTCACGAAGCCCTGAATTTTGCCGGGGTACTAAGTGCACCGGTGATCTTTTTATGCCAGAACAACCAGTATGCCATCTCCACGCCGCTGAAAATTCAGACAAAGTCCCGGACCATTGCCCAGAAAGCCATTGCTTACGGCATTTTTGGAATCCAGGTGGACGGCAATGACGCCCTGGCGGTTTACCAGGCGGTCAGGGAGGCTGCGGACCGTGCCCGGGCGGGAGAAGGCCCCACTCTGATCGAGGCGGTGACCTACCGTATGCTCATGCACACCACTGCCGATGATCCCACCCGATACCGGTCTGATGATGAGGTGGCAGCCTGGGAAGCAAAGGATCCCCTGATCCGTTTTAAAAAATTTCTGACTGACAAAGGTATCTGGGATGACAAAAACCAGGATCAGCTTGAGGCGGACTGCAAACAGCAGATCGATGACGCGGTGAAGGCATTTGAATCTCAAAAACCGTTTGCACCGGATGCGCCTTTTGATCATGTGTTCGGTACCAGGGAACCGTCGATCGAAGCCCAGCGGGAAAGGTTTCTGTCAAAACTGGAAAAGGAGAGGGACCATGGCGAAGATTAATATGGTCACGGCATTGAATGCAGCCCTGCATGAGATGATGGAGACCGATGATACCGTGGTAATCCTGGGAGAGGACGTTGGGGTGAACGGCGGGGTGTTCCGGGTTACGGACGGGCTGTACGACAAATACGGCAGAAAACGGGTCGTTGATACCCCCATTGCCGAGTCCGCGATCCTGGGTAGCGCCATCGGCATGGCCATGGCCGGGCTCAAACCGGTGGTGGAAATGCAGTTTTCCGGGTTCTCTTATCAGATGATGCACCAGTTGGAGGGCAATGCTTCCCGGATGCGCACCCGTTCCCGGGGACGGTTTACCGTGCCTCTGGTGGTGAGAATGCCTTATGGCGGCGGGGTGCGGGCTCTGGAACACCATTCGGAAAGCAAGGAGGTGTACTGGGCCCACACCGCCGGAGTCAAGGTAGTGATCCCGTCTTCTCCGGCCAACGCCGGGGCTCTGCTCAAAGCCGCTATCCGGGATCCTGACCCGGTTGTGTTTATGGAACCCAAACGGTCATACCGCTCGTTCAAGGAAAACGTGGAGGCAGTGGCCGCAGATTTGCCATCGGAAAAGCCCGGATACTGGAGCAGGGAAAAGACATCACCCTGATATCCTGGGGCGCCATGATGCGGGATACGCTTAAGGCGGTTGAACAGGTCCGGTCACAGACCGAATTTTCCCCGGAGATTATCGACCTGCTCTCCATCTCCCCCATGGATTCACAGACCATAACGGATTCCGTCAGGAAAACCGGCCGGTGTGTGGTGGTGCAGGAGGCCCAGCAGTCGTTCGGTCCGGCATCGGAGATTATCGCCGTCATCAATGACCAGGCCCTGATGTATCTGGAGGCCCCGGTGAAACGGGTGACCATGGCGGATGTGGTGATGCCGCTTTTGCCAGGGAGCAGGTGTATCTGCCCTCAGTGTCCGATATTTCCCAGGCCATTATGGAAACTCTGTATTTTTGATCTTCGAGATGGACAGGAGGTGCCTATGTATGCGTTCAAACTGCCGGATCTGGGTGAAGGTATCCAGGAAGGAGAACTTCTGGCGTGGCATGTCAATGAAGGGGATCATGTAAAAGAAGATGACCCTTTGTGCGACATGGAGACTGACAAGGCCGCAGTGACCATTCCTTGTCCTAAAACCGGTATTATTCAACGACTGGCAGCCAGGATCGGAGACATTATACAGGTAGGAGAAGTGCTGGTTGAAATAGAGACGGCAGCGGTTTCGGATCAACCCGAAACAGAAACCTCCCGTGATGATGGCAGATTCTTATCACAAAATCAGCTGGCAGATGAGGGCAAATCCGGCAACGCCGATTCAGGTCCGGCTGATTCGGTACGCGGGAAAAAAGAATCCGGTGGCGGGCGTGTGAGCGCTGATGACCCCGGACCCGTCACCCGGGCCATTGCCGCCCCGGCTGTGCGCCGCCTGGCCCGGGAGATGGATATCGACATCAACCAAGTATCCGGTACCGACCGGGCGGCCGCGTAACTGCGCAAGATCTGGCCGTGTATCATAAAGCAGATGTCAAAGAGGCGGACAAAACGTCTGAAAAGAGTCTCACAAGACACCGGGCACGTCATCGAAACCGGATGGCGACACCGTTCAGGTGTCAGGCATTCCGTTTCTGGTGTTTGAACCGCTGCCGGATTTTGCAGCCCAGGGCCCGGTAGAGACGGTTCCCATCCGTTCCCTGCGCCGGAAAACCGCGGCCAAGACCGTGACTTCCTCCATTCTGGTGCCCCATGTGGCCCACATGGATGAAGCCGATGTTACGGAACTGGAACAGCTGCGCCAGGCCTATAATAATCATCCCGGGCGATATCTGACCATTGGCGGGGATGCGGGCGGTGGTCTTCCAAAATCGGATAACCCGGCACAACCGGCCAGGCCCAAAGACGGTGAAGGCAAAAAGGGAACGGACATAGATGCCGAGAGCCGGCCGGGCAAGGTCATGCACCTGACCCTGCTGACATTCGTGATCAAGGCGGTCTCCCGGCTGCTCACAACCTATCCGGCTTTCAATGCCACCGTGGACACGGACCGGATGGAGATTATTTACAAACGGTTTTATCACATCGGTTTTGCAGCAGACACCCCCAAAGGACTGATGGTGCCGGTGATCAGGGACGCGGACCGACTCAGCCCGGCTGCGCTGGGATATCGGATCCGATATCTGGCCCGGGCGGCAAGAGAGGGGAGCATCTCCCGGGAAGACCTGACCGGGCGGGACCTTTTCCGTGACCAATGTGGGGGCCATCGGCGGCACCCATGTGCTGCCGGTCATCAATTTTCCGGAATCCGCCATCCTGGGTCTGGGCCGGGTGGAGAAAAAGCGGTGGTGAAAGACGATGCGATCGTGATCCGGCAGATCCTGCCCATGACCTTGTGTTTTGATCACCGGGTGGCGGACGGGGCCCAGGCGGCCCGGTTTGTGAAGGATCTCAAGGCCATTCTGGAGGACCCTGTGGTATATGTGGCCCATACCTGAATGTGGAAGCTATGTCCTTAAAGGGGAATTCGGGAAACAGACACGCAAGAAAAAGAGGTGAAACCATGGTGGTTGGAGAGATGATTTATGACACAGATGTGGTGGTGATCGGCGGCGGGCCGGCGGGTATACCGCCGCCATTGCGGCCGCCGATCTGGGGCGGGAGGTGGTGCTGGTGGAGGAAAACGAAAAACTGGGTGGCGTCTGTCTGACAAGGGGATGTATCCCCTCCAAGACCCTGATCCATGTGGTGAATGTTGCCGACAGCGTCAGACAGGCCGAAAACATGGGCATTGTTTATGAAAAAATTGACTTTGACCCCAGTGCTCTTGCCGCTTATATCCGGGATACAGTGGATGATCTGGCCGAAGGAGTAGCACGGCTGGTGAAAAACCGGGATATAGAGCAGATTCGGGGACATGCCCGGTTCATCGAATCGAACCAGGTGTATGTGGACGGGGCGAACACCATTGTGCGGTTCAGTCATGCGGTGATCGCCACGGGATCCGAATCAATGAACTGCCTGAAAATCTGGGAACGGATCCCGATTCAGGCGTGTGGACGTCGGACCAGGCCCTGACGGTTCCGGAAATTCCGTCCTCTCTGCTGGTGATCGGCGGAGGATATATCGGGCTTGAGATCGGCCAGGCTTTTGCCGGTCTGGGCAGCCGGGTCACTTTAGTGGAGGCGGCCCCGCATCTGCTGGCTGCTGCAGACCCGGACCTGGTTCAAACGGTGATCAAACAGTGTAAGAAACAGTTCGAAACGGTTCATCTCAATTCTCGGATAACGGAAATCACCAAAAACGACGCAGGGTTTAGTGTGAAGATCGTCACAGAGAACGGCGAAATCACCGGTGATTTTTCACGGATTCTGGCTGCCACGGGCCGACGGGCCAACACCACGGATTTGGGCCTGTCCGCCCTGGGCATTGACACAAACGAACAAGGCCTGATTCCTGTGGACGACCAATGCCGGACCGTTCTGCCCCATATTTTTGCCATCGGAGATATTACCCCCGGACCGGCCTTGGCTCATAAAGCAGTCCGCCAGGCCCGGGTGGCGGCTGAGACTATTGCCGGAAAAAAATCCGCTTATGACAATGTCAGTGTTCCCGCCGTTCTGTTCACCCGTCCAGAGATCGCCTGGACCGGACTCACCGAAACAGCGGCAAAGAAAAACAGAATTCCCGTGACCGTGGGAAAATTCCCCCTCACGGCCCTGGGCCGTGCAAAAGCGTGGGCCGGACCGAAGGGTTTGTGAAAATCCTGACCGCCCCGGACACGGAACGGATTCTGGGTATGGGGATAGCCGGGGAACATGCCTCGGAATTGATAGCCGAAGGCAATCTGGCCATTGAAATGGGGGCCTGCCTGGAAGACTTGATCGTCAGCATTCATCCCCACCCCACCTTTTCCGAATCGATCATGGAGGCGGCGGAAGCCGCCAGGCGAGAATCCGTCCACTTGATGAAACCGCAGCGGTGATTTCGTGAGAACCGGTACCGCCAAAGTAGAATCAATGCTGCCAGTGCCGGTCAATGACTATCATTTTGATCAGGACCTGCTGGACCGGGTCCGGCTTCTGGGAGAACCGGAAATCTCCATATACCCATTTGCCTTTCCCGCGGTAGTCACGGGCAGGGGGTCTGTTCTGGAAGCCGAGATCCGCCTTTCCAGGTGTGCCCGGGACCATGTTCCGGTTTTCCGCCGGAGGGGTGGCGGGTGTTCCGTGTTTGTGGACCCCGGCACCCTCATCGTGTCTATGGTCCTGCCCGCAAAGGGTTTCGCCGGCATCCAGCGCCTGTTCAATCTGTGCAACCATCACCTGATCCAGACTCTGGAAAGGCTGAATCTGACCGGAATTCATCAGGATGGAATTTCCGATCTGGTACTGGAAAACCGAAAGGTGGGCGGCTCCAGTTTTTACCGGTCCAAAGATCTGGCCTATTATTCCGCCTCCCTGCTGGTATCCACGGACCTGAACGCCATGGACCAGTATCTGTTCCACCCTCCCAGGGAACCGGACTACCGGAAACACCGGCCTCACAAGGATTTGTCATGAGACTGGACACGGCCTTTCCCGGCCTGACCCCGGCAGCCCTGGCCGATGAACTGTGTCATCACGGCTGTGTAACTTTTTTGTAACCTGTTGATGATATGGATTTTCGAGTTTATGGTAAAGCAGGAAAACAAGTGAATCATCTAATTGCCAGGGAGGTAAATTTTTATGAAACTCAACCGAAGAGACTTTATGAAAATTTCCGGGGTCACTGCTGCCGGCATTGCTGTCAGCGGTTTGGGCTTTGACCTGAAACCGGTCAAAGCCCACGCCAGTCTTTTGAAGACTCAGTATGCCAAAGAAACCACCACCATCTGCTGCTATTGTGCAGTGGGATGCGGTGCCATCGTTCACACCAGCCAGCGAGGGGATGGCAGAATCATCAACATTGAGGGAGACCCGGATCATGTGATCAACCGGGGATCGCTGTGTTCGAAAGGATCATCACTCAAGCAGCTGGTGGAAAATGACCGTCGTCTGACCGATCCCATGTACCGGGCCCCTTTTTCAGATAAATGGGAGAAGGTTTCCTGGGAATGGGCGCTGGCCGCCATTGCCGAGCGGGTGAAAAAAACCCGGGACAACAGTTTTGAAACCCTCAATGCAGCCAAACAGGTCGTAAACCGCACCACCAAAATCGCCTCTGTCGGGTCTGCAGCCATGGACAATGAAGAATGCTGGATCTATCAGGCGCTGATGCGGTCCCTGGGACTGGTTTACGTCGAACATCAGGCCAGGATCTGACACAGTGCAACCGTAGCGGCTCTGGCAGAGTCGTTTGGGCGTGGCGCAATGACCAATCACTGGATCGATCTGAAAACTCAGACTGTATTCTCATCATGGGAAGTAATGCGGCTGAGAATCACCCCATTTCTTTTAAATATGTCACCGAGGCCATGGAAAACGGGCCAAATTGATCAGCGTGGATCCCCGGTTTACCCGGACTTCCGCTAAAGCGGATATTTACACGGCCTTAAGATCCGGAACAGATATCGCTTTTTTGGGTGGAATGATCAAATATATTCTGGACAACAATTTGTACAATCACGAATACACAGCAGAATACACCAATGCCGGCTTTATCGTGGGAGAAGCCTTCGGGTTCAATGACGGTCTGTTCTCCGGTTATAAGAAAAACGATGTCGGGCCGTCCATGGGCAGTTATGATAAGTCCACTTGGGCGTTTGAAATGGATACCGATGGGGTCCCGAAAATCGACCGCACCTTGAAACACGACAGATGTGTATTTCAGCTGATGAAAAAACATTATGAGCGATATGACCTGGAGACGGTGTCCAAGATCACCGGGACCTCAAAACAGGATCTGCTGACCGTTTATAAAACTTACAGCACCACAGGGAAAAAGGGTCAAGCCGGTACCATCATGTATGCCATGGGCTGGACCCAGCATACCGTGGGTACCCAGATGATCCGAACCATGGCCATGATTCAGCTGATGCTCGGAAATATGGGGGTCGCCGGAGGCGGTGTGAATGCGCTTCGCGGAGAATCCAACGTGCAGGGATCGACAGATCACTGCCTGTTGTGGCACATCTGGCCCGGGTATCTGAAAACCCCGAGGTCGTCCAACGACAGTCTGGATGCCTACAACCAGGCATATACGCCGGTGAGCAAGGATCCTTTGAGTGCCAATTGGTGGCAGAACTATCCAAAGTATTCGGTGAGCCTGCTCAAGGCATTTTTCGGTGATACCGCCACCAAAGACAATCAGTTCGGGTACAACTGGCTGCCGAAAGTTGATGATGGCGAAGTCTATTCGTGGTTTGATCTGTTTGACGCAATGTACAAGGGGAATATCAAAGGATTTTTCGCCTGGGGTCAGAACCCGGCCTGTTCCGGATCCAATGCTTCCAAAATCAGGGAGGCCCTTGGCAAACTGGACTGGATGGTCAATACCAATATCTTTGACAATGAAACCGGCTCCTTCTGGAAAGGACCGGGCATGGATCCCTCCAAAGTTGGCACGGAAGTGTTCATGCTGCCGGCAGCGGTGTCCGTGGAAAAGAAGGCAGCATCACCAATTCCGGCCGGTGGATGCAATGGCGGTATCAGGGTCCCAAACCTCTTGGCAATTCAAGGCCGGATGGTGACATCATCATGCGGCTGGGCCATCGGATCAAGGATTTGTACAAATCGTCCGGAGTGTTTGCTGACCCGATTCTCAACCTGAAATGGGATTATGAGACCCATGGGGAGTTTGATGCTCACAAAGCAGCCAAAGCCATTAACGGGACCTTTACCCGGGATACCACCATCAAGGACAAGGTTTATAAAAAGGGACCCTGGTACCCAGTTTCGCCTTTCTGCAGGCAGACGGCTCCACGGCTTCCGGTAACTGGCTCTACTGCAACTCCTATACGGAAAAAGGCAACATGGCGGCCCGCAGAAGCAACAAGGACGCTCCCAACAATATCGGGCTGTATCCGGAGTTTGCCTGGTGTTGGCCGGTGAACCGGCGGATCATTTACAACCGGGCTTCCGTCGACCTCAAGGGACAGCCCTGGGATGAAAAAACTGGGTGATCCGGTACGAAGGTCAGGTGGAAGATGGTAAGTATGTCTCCGGCAAATGGGTCGGTGATGTACCGGACGGCGGGTGGTTTCCTATGCAGAATCCGGACGGCACCCGGCGGACGGATACCAGACATCCGTTTATCATGCGTAAACACGGTCACGGGCAGATATTCGGCCCGGGCCGGGCCGACGGGCCGTTTCCCGAGCATTACGAACCCCTGGAATGTCCGGTGGAAAAAAACTACCTGTCTTCGGTCATGGTCAACCCCACAGCCGTGGTTTACAGCACCAAAGCAGACGGCCATGCCACCTGCGATCCCCGGTTCCCGTTCGTGGGCACCACCTACCGGGTGAGCGAACACTGGCAGACCGGCTTGATGACCCGTCCTCAGGAATGGCTGATGGAACTGCAACCCAACATGTTTGTTGAAATGTCTGAAGAACTGGCTAAACTTAGGGGCATCCAGAATGGTGAACGGGTCAAGGTGGCCAGTATGCGGGGAGCCCTTGAAGCCACGGCAATCGTCACCAAGCGATTCAAGCCGTTTCAAATCGGTCCCGCCACCGTTCATCAGGTGGGCATTCCCTGGCACTTCGGCTGGCGCTGGCCGGAAACCGGCACAGAGGAAACCGCCAATCTTCTGACACCTCCGGCAGGGGACCCCAATACCAGGATTCCTGAAACCAAGGCCTTTATGGTCAATGTGACAAAGCTTTAAGGAGGTGATTTGATCATGACTAAATCCATACTTATCGATACCACCCTGTGTACGGCCTGCCGGGCCTGCCAGGTCGCCTGCAAACAATGGCACGATCTGCCTGCTGAAAAGACCGTCAACATGGGTAGTTACCAAAATCCCCAGGATCTGAGCTATTCCACTTACAAGTTGGTCCGCATGACGGAAGCCGTCGTTGACAACCAGCTTCAATGGCTGTTTTTCCCGGATCAGTGCCGTCATTGCCTGGATGCCCCTTGTTTGAATATGGCTGTGGATGAAACAGCCATATACCGGGATGACTTGACGGGGGCGGTTTTGTATACCGGAAATACCAGAAAGCTGGACACGGAAGAAATTAATGTCTCCTGCCCTTATGATATTCCCCGGTCCGGGGATGACGGCACCATTGCCAAGTGCGACTTCTGCAATGACCGGATCCATAACGGTTTGAAACCTGCCTGTGTGACGGCCTGCCCCACCGGCGCCATGCAGTTCGGTGATCGGGACGGAATTCTGTCAATGGCGGATGAACACTTGAAACGGGCCAGGGAAAAATTTCCTGATGCCAGTCTGCTGAACCCGAATGATGTCAGCGTGATATATCTGGTGGCATTTGATCCGCTACTGTATGCGGAATATGCTGTGGCAGGGACCCAGCGGGGTGGCATCAGCCGTTCCGTGGCAATTCGCAAGATGATGAAACCATTGGCGCGGATGATGCATATCGGATGACCTTCCGGGGTCAATAGTTGATCATATGACGGATCCGCTGCCCGGAAGGTTATATTTCCGGGCAGCGTTATTTTTGAAGGAAAATAAATGGCTCTTGATACCCAAATGGAAAAAAGCAGAAATCAGATATTAAAAAAAGGCCGGCTTATGGAGACATGCTGAATTTTTACGTCCAGGTCTTCCAGGCTCAGGAGGAAAACAAACAGAAGATTTTCATCGATCCCATTTCAATCGATCCGGTTTTTTTGGAAAAAAAATTCAGTCATGACATGCCTTTGATTGATCCGGCTGAATTTGTGATCGATGAAAAAGCCGCCGGTCAATTAATGACTATCCTGTGTGACATGGCTGAAAATCAGAGCCATGAATTGTCTCAAGCAGCCATTGCTCTGAAAGCAGCCTCTGCTGATTCTCGGATCGATGCCCGGCAGGTTTTTGAAACGCTGCTGAACAGCGATGGAGAGAGGCTTTTATCCGTTTCCAAGACCATCGGAATCAGCCTCCAGCACCTGATCATGTTCACCTATCTATCTATGGCGCCAGCATTGAAATCTGTGCGGATCAGTTGTCGGTTTACCTGAAAAACAGGTCTCATGAAAAAGTGTATTGTCCCATATGCGGCAATTACCCAGATCTTTTTTTCTGGATGATGCGGGGAAACGTCATCTGAAATGCAGTTTTTGTACGCATTGCTGGGAAGTCGCCAGATTGGGATGTCTGTTTTGCGGAAACAAAGACCCAGATGCCCGGCAGTATTTTTTCAGTCCGGAAGAAAAGGAATACCGGGTGGATGTGTGCGAGAGTTGTCAGAAATATATCAAAGGAATTGATATCCGTCATCTGGACCGTCGGTTTTTCCGAAAATAGAACTGGTTGCCACGATGCACCTGGATATCAAAGCCCGGGAAGCCGGTTACGCCAGTTTGTCTGATGTCAATTCGGTGGAAAAGGAGCGCCTGTCATGAAACATACTGCCGTATATCTGGTACTGATTTTCAGTATCATTATGGGTGGGCCGGTTTATGGCGGGAATTTGGGTGATACAGACCTCTCCTTTAACCTGCCGGTGCCTGGCAGTGCAGAGGAACGGTCATATCTGGGACTGGATGAAAACCAGACTTTCACACTTGAACAGATCGGGGCTGACATCGTGATTCTCCAGATTTTTTCCATGTATTGTCCCATCTGCCAGCGTGAGGCATCTAAAATCAATGCCATGTATGAGCGGGTGACGTCCGACTCGGAGATGAGCAGAAGGATCCGTTTTATTGGTATCGGCGCTGGGAATTCAGCATTTGAAGTGGATTTTTACAAAAAGACATACCAGGTCCCGTTTCCGCTTTTTCAGATGGCGACTTTGTCATTCATAAACAGCTCAAAGAGGTGGGAACCCCTCATTTTATCGGACTGACGATTACCCCCGGCACCAAGCTGGGGTATACGGTATTTTTTGCCAGATCCGGAGAAGTGGGGGATCCGGTCGTATTTATTGACCGTTTGAAGGCGTTGTCCGGGCTCAATTTTTAAGGTGTGGCCTGCACCGCACCTATTTTGTCATGCAAAAGGCAGTATCTCAAAGGGAGGCATTCCATGCTGAAAATAAAAATCCTCTCAACGGCATGCTTGTTGATGCTTTTTGGTGCCGGCCCGCTCTGGGCATCGTCGACTGCGTTCAATACGCTGTATTCTTATTCTGAGCAGCTCAAACCGGTTGACAGTGTCCTCCGTGTAGTTCCGGGACAGGCGGCTCCGGATTTCTCTCTTCCGGCGGTTTCAGGAAAACAGGTCCGATTGTCCGATTTCCGGGGGAAAAAAATGGTGATGCTCACTTTTATTCCTGCGGCATGGACCCCGGTCTGTTCTGATCAATGGCCGGGATACAACCTGGCCAGGCCGTTGTTCGAACGATATGATACGGCCATCATCGGTATCAGTGTGGACAACATTCCCACGCTTTATACCTGGACCCGACAGATGGGAGATTTGTGGTTTGAGGTGGTATCGGATTTCTGGCCCCATGGAAAAACCTGTGAAGATTACGGAGTGCTTCGCGGAGATGGGACGGCGGATCGGGCCATTATCATCATTGATAAAGCCGGAGTGGTCCGGTTCGCCCATGTAACTGACATCAATGTCAGGCCGGAACTGGGAATGATCATCAAAGCACTCGAGCAGATTCATTCCCTCCGGGGCCCTTGATTCTTTTTTGGGCCCGAATGCTGTTAAAAAGATCAACCGTCCGGGGATCTGGTTTGGCATCCATCTCTTTTTCCAGGGCAGCGGTCAATGAAGCAAAAAGGTTCAGGGCTTTTTTGAACCGGCCGCTGTCTGCATACAGGATCATTAAATTCCGACAGGCGGTTTCCAGGCAGGGATCAAGATTTAAAACGGTCTGCCAGGTTTCAATGGCCAGATCAGCCTGGTCCAGGTTTTCATGGATCATCGCCTTGGCAGACAACATTTCCAGATATCTGGACCGGTACAGAATTCTTTGCCGTTCCGCCCAGTCCAGATAGGGCTCTTCAGCAAAAAAATCCCCTTTATATATGTCAAGTCCTTTGTCATACAGTTCCAATGCCTGTTCGAGCCGGTCATTTCTGGCTAGCTGGTCTGCTGTTTTTCCCAGGTCCGTGAACCGCCTGGCATCGATACGCACCATTTCCATATCAAAGGATATTCTGGCTGATTTCTGAAAAATATAACAGCAGCCGAACACTTTCTGGATATCTCTTTCCAGTACTTTTCTCAGGCGATGCAGGGTGATTTTGAAGTTTTTTCTCCGGATTTGGACAGCGCGTCCGGCCACAGATCGTTAATCAGGATTTCTTTGGGCACATCTGTGCCGCCATGATGAACCAGCGCTTTGAGCAGCATCAGGGGTTTGGACCCTTCAAACGCTCTGACATCGATTTCACGTCCGCCTGTCCGGAGGACAAAACGGCCGAATGTACGGATATGCAGCCGGGGCAGTATGCGTTTATATATGGGTGCCAGACGGGCAGTCAGTTCATTTTGTTCTTTTTTGCCGGCAGCCTGAAGTTTGGCCATCAGGGCATGTTCCAGTCCTGTTGTGCCGCAGGTTTTCACCATGGATGCGGCATGGTCGATTTCAGGGAAATTTCGGAGAAAATGGTCTGTATCAGCTATCGCCATCAGAGCGGTGATCAGCATTTCCCCTTTGATGAGTGGCAGATAACGATATCCTTCCTTTTTCGATTTTGAAAATCCTTTTTCAAAAAAAGCGATCGCTTCTTTTTCCGGGAGAGCTCCCAAAAGCTGATGGCGGCGGCAATTAAGGTTTCACAGCCACTGAGTCCGGACCCTGTTTTTTCAAAATAATCAGCAGCCGGCAGTAAATGATTCAGGGCATCTTCATATCGATGGACGGACAAAAGGATGATGCCAGCCAGCTGTCTGGCCAGAAAATAATGGATGTCTTTTTTTTTCTCCGGATCGAACGCGTGCAGAGAATCGTTGACGTGATTCAGGGCGCACGGATAATCATTTTCTAGAAAACAGGTCAGCGCCTGGATCCGGTAGGAGATGCCCTGATAAAAGGTGTTTCCTTCCAGAATCGAAAAGTCGGTCAAATGATCAGCCATCTGTCTGGCATCGTCAAAACGGCCGGTATAGGCAAAAACAGGGCTTTTTCTTCCACCATGGCTGGATACAGAAAAATCAGTCCGAAAGTTTCAATATCTGCTTCACAGTGGACCAGCAACGATTCAGCTTGATCAAACTGTTGGTTTTTCAAAAACAGGTCGACGTCTACAATGTGTTTCAATACTCGATATTCAGGACTCTGGCGTTTTGGATCCATCTGAAGAATCCGTATGAGCAGCTTTCGGGCATTTTCGAAATCTCCGGCCCGGACATATCCCAGCGCCAGGGTGATAGAGGTATTGAACATCAGGCCGGGTTCGTTGATTTGATGGGCCAGAAGCCGGGCGGTTTTACAGGCGGAAATCCCCTTGGCAAAGTTGCCGGATCCGGCAATATATCCCATCCCGATTTTTTGCAGCAGCAAGCCCCTGGCCCAGGGGTATTGTTCGGTTTTTCCGGTGCCGGTCAAAAGGGATTCTGCTTTTTTGATCCAGGTTTCAATGGCGGCGGAAGATTTTCTGACAAACACGGCTGCTTCGATCAAAAAACCGGATGAAAGAATCATCCCCCGGAGGTCACCTGCCTGCCTGAACAAAGAAAATGCGGTTTCAAATCGGTCAATGTTTTTCGCCCTCCTTTGATCCGGTGAGGGATGATAGAGAAAAACGTCAGCCAGGGATCTGTTTCTACCTGTTTGCCGGGCAGCCGGTTGATCCATTTTTCAAGACTGGACAGGTTCTCCCGGATCAGGTAGTCAGGTCCTTTGATGCGAATGATCCGGGCCATCTGGTCAATGTCTCCGGCCAGATCATAGCATTTAAGAGCTGCCTCGTGGCGCCGGTTTTTCCACAACGCCCGGGCCACTTTGCGGTAGATTTTTTGAATCTGTTCCTCCGGATAAGTCCGGACCATCTGCTGGGACAGAAAATTTCTGAACAGCAGGTGATATCTGAATTCACATGTTCCTTGGCTGTCATGGATCCTCTGGATAAACAGGTTCCGTTTTTCAAGCCGGTTCAGTATCGACAGAGCGGTCTGAGAGTCAAACAAGATTTGAGCTGTGGCGGTGTCTATGCTATCCGGCACGGCAGTGATCATCAGAAACCGTTTAATTTCATCGGGCAGGCGGTTGTAAATTTCCTGGGAAAAATAGGGAAATGTTTCTTCTGATAAATGCCGGGGAATGTCATCCGGAAAAAGATTCGTTTGATTGAGAGACTCCTTGACCAGGGTAAGCCCGCCAATCCAGCCGTTCGCAATTTCATGGAGCCGGGCGATCTGGGACGGATCAAGCTCCGGTCGGCTGGAGAAAAGTTCCCGGGTTTCCTCGAGTGTGAAAGACAGGTCCTGATTTTCAATGATACAGATCTGCCTGGACATTTTCAATGCTGCCAGGTTGCATTCCGGCAGGGTCCGGGACAGAATAAACCGTTTCAGGTCATTGTTAGTGATGGCCAGTAAGCGGAAAATCAGGTCAAACCCCGTGCTGGATTCATCCAGCTGTTCAAGGTCGTCCAGTACCAGTGCCGCCGGCGCGGATAACCGCTCAAAAAGATCCGACAGTGCCCTGACATGGCGTAAAGGGCCCCGGCCGGCACCCAGGATCGTGCTGCCGGTGAGCAGAGGCTCCTGATTGTCCGGGTTTGGGTCCATTCTGCTGAATGATTCGACAATTCGGTCAAACAGTTTTTCGCAGTCATTGTCATCATCAGTCAGATGAATCCAGATTACCGGTATCCCTTTTTCAGCCAGGTAAGAGGCGACAAGGGTGGTTTTTCCTTGGGCGGCCTGGCCAGTGACCAGAAAATCAGGCTTTTGAAACTGGCTGTCCAGAAACTCGAATAATCGGCTGCGCCGGAGTGCATCACTGAAATATGGCAGATTGGCCGAAGGGATCATGGGACAGCTATCATTCTTCCACCCGGGTTTCCCGGATATCTGCCAGCTTGTCCAGCCCCACCATTTTAAACAGCCGCGAATAGTTGCACGATACATTGGTCAAAAGGACCCGGGCATTTTGTCCGCGCATCTGCTGAATTACATGGGTCAAAGCGGCAAGGCCGGACCGGTTGATTGAAAAACTGTCGTCCATCTCCAGGGTCACTGTCTGATCGGTGACATCAGAGAGAACAATCTGGTCGGAAATTCCTTCCGGTGCCTGTCCGTTAAACCGGCCGGACAGGATGAAAACAGGTTCATGGCAGCCGGAACAAAGGGTCGCCGTGAAAGGCATGGCAGCAGGCAGTTGACGTCTTTTTCCGCCCGGGAGAGGGCCGCGTCCAGTGCCTGACGGTCCACGGGCTTGTTGATGAAATCAGAGGCATCCAGATCCAGGGCTTCCATGGCTTTTTCCAGATCCCCGTGCCCGGTGATCACGATGATCTGAGAAGAGGTGCCCAACTCTTGAATTTTCTGTAACACCGTCAATCCGTCCATGCCCGGCATTTTGATGTCTGTAAACACAATCTCCGGTTTGTGGGCCTTGAAAATTTCCAGTCCTTCCTCCCCGTTCTGGGCGGTCAACACGTCATAGCCATAGGCCGCCAGAAAAAGCCGGAACATGGACAGGGTGGGTTTTTCATCATCAATCACAAGTACTTTGATCATGGTGTGTTTAACTCCTTTGAATAGTGATGGCCTCTGTGTTCAGGGAAAAGGATTCTGAAGACCGTTCCTTTTCCGGGCCGGCTGGATACGGTAATGGTGCCGTTGTAGTCTTTGACAATTCCCTTGATGATGGGAAGTCCGAGTCCGAGCCCCTCTCCCATGGGCTTTGTGGTATAAAAGGATTCAAAGATGGACTCGGTGATGTCCGGATCGATACCTGTACCGTTATCTTCAATATCAATGCCGATCTGATGGTTCATGGAAAAGGTTTGAATGATAATTTTTCCCGGATCCGTGAGGTTCAGTGTTTCAATCCGTTCATTGATGGCATCCCGGGCATTGGTGATCAGGTTGAATAACACCTGTTCCAGGCGGTTGTTGTGGGCCAGGATGGGGGCAATGGTTTTACTGAGTTTCAGGGAAAGGTCGATGTTTTGCAGGGCAATCTGCCGGCCGATGATCTTGTGTACCGAAAGGATAGAAGTGTTGACGTTGACCATCTCCCTGGAAAAGTCCACTTTTCGGGAAAAGTTTTTCAGCCGGCTGACTATTTCAGCGGCCCGGGTGACCTGGTTGCTGATTTCGGTTAACACCGTGTTCATATCTTCAGATGTCACGGTCTGTTCTCTTTCATACATCATGCTCAGGTATTCACTCCCCATTTTGATGGCATTGAGCGGCTGGTTGATTTCATGGGCAATGCCGGCGGACATTTTTTCCAGATTGGCCATTTTACTGGCCTGAATGAGTTGCGAATCTTTTTCCACCAGTTCGGTGATATCGGTGGTGCCGACGATGATCACATCCTCTTTTCCATACTCTGCCGGGCTGGTATGGATGTTCACGAAAACGGGCACCCCGTTTTTTTTGAAAAATCTGACCTTGGAGCGGTGGACCCCGGTTTCAATATCGACGTGTTCATCTTCTACAGATGCCCTATCCAGATCACCAAGATCAAACAACGTCATCTTCATCAGTTCCTGATGGGTATATTCGAACAGTTTTATGGCATTGGGGTTGGCATCCAAAATATCAAAACGGGTTTTGTCCACCACAAAGATGGGGTTGGGCCCGCTTTTGAAAAGCGACCGGTATTTTTTCTGTGAATCTTTCAGGCTGCGGGTGGAATCTCTCAGGCGGGCCGTCATTTTGATAAACGAATCGGTCAGTTTTGAAATTTCATCGTTCCGGGTTTGATTCCCTGTTTCAATGTTTGAAAACTTTTGCTGTCGATAATATCAAAGTTGCCCCGGGTCAGCAGATCCGTATATCGAATCAGCGAAGCAATGGGCCGGGTAATGAACAGGGCCAGCCGGTGGGAAAGAAAAAAGAAAATAAGCGTGACCATGGAGAGAAAACTTAGAAATATCCATCGCAACTGGGCAATCAGACTGTCAATATGCTGTTTGTCCAGGCCCATCTGAATTGATCCGATGGTGTAGATGCCTTCCTTGACCGGTACGGTGATGTGGAAGACCCAGTGAGGTCCCATTTCCAGATTTTTAATATCCAGTTCGCTTACCGGCTGCTGTTTGACAATGGTTTTGATCGGACCCACAAATCCGGTGGTAAAGGTATGGGCCAGGATATTTCCGCTGTTGTTTGAAATGATCAGGTATTTGACCAGATCTTTCCGGTTGCCGTACCGTGCATCATAGGCCAGGCTGGTAAGTTCGGCCCGGTTCTCAGTGAGAATGAATCCCCGGGCACTGTCCGCAATGCTTTGTGCAATACCGATCCCCCTGTTTTTCAATTCACGGGTAAGGCTTGAAATAAGAAGGGCCCTTGTGAAAAGGGCGATAATGATGCTGACCAGCAGGGTCACACCCAGGCAGGAGATAAAGATTTTGTTTTTCAAGGTCAGATGTGAAATCGGAGTCATGGTAACAGTACCAGATGCCCGTTTCTAATGACGGTATAATAAACCTGATCCAGGCCCTGGTTGTCTTTCGGACCGAAGCTCAACCGGTTTTTGATGCCAAGGTCAAAATCGCTCAGAGATGTAATGGCCTGAATAAAGGACTGACGGGTGAGATTTCGTCCGGCCCGTTCCAATCCTTCCACTAGAATTTTTGCGTTGATATACCCTTCCAGTCCCACAAACTGGGCCGGTGTCTGGATAGTACTGGTTTAATAACCGAATATACTCATAGACACCCGGCAGGTCTTCTTCGGCCGGATTTATGGATGGCGGGGGTACCACTTGAGTAACAATCACCCCTTCGCCGTCAGGCCCAAGCCGTCTGGCAAGTTCCTTGGATCCCACAAAGGATACATTGTGAAACAAGGGAGTGAATTCCCGCTGGTGGGCCAGCTGGATGAATCTGGCACAGCTGTCATAGGTTCCGATCATGACCACGGCTTGGGCATCGGATTGAACAATCTGCGCCAGTCCGGATTCCACATCCAGGGTTCCCCGGATATATGAGCCTTTGGCCACCGGCACTAGATTATGTTGTTTCAGGGCGATCTCGGTGCCCCGGAGCCCGTCGAAGCCGTATTCGTCATACTGGTAGAAAACAGCGACCCGGGTCAGTCCTTTCTTTTGGACGATCAGGTCCACGGCTGCTTGGGTCTCCTGATAATAAGAGGCCCGGATGTTTATCAGAAAAGGGTTTGACGGCTGGCGCAGCCGTTGGGCACCGGTGAACATCCCCACCAGGGGAATTCCGGCTTCGTTGATCAGGGGAATGATGCGGACAGTGGTGGGGGTGCCCACATAACAGAACAGCGCAAATACCTTTTTTTCAAGGATCAGCTGTTGGGTGTTGTAAAGACACTGAGAGGGATTGTAACCGTCGTCCATGACCACCAGCCGAATATTCCTGCCATGCACCCCTCCCTGCTGGTTGACATAAAGCAGATATGTCATGGCGCCCTGAATCATCTGGGTACCGAGATATCCTGCATGACCGCCCAACGCCAGGGAAGAGCCGATCAAAATTTCGTTGTCGGAAATACCGTTTCTGCCACCCAGAACAGAGTCTGTCTCAGGCGGCATATCGCAGGCGATGCAGAACAGAAGAAGCATTCCTGTCAGGCAACAGACAAAGCCGTACCGGATCATGTTATGGTTTATCCTCTGACAAAAGTCCATTCGGTTTCACTGGAATGGGCGGAATCATATTCATACCCGTTTTGGGTAAACGATTTTAATTCTCCCGGATCATGGATCCGCTGTCTGATAATGAAATCGGTCATCACCCCCCGGGCTTGTTTGGCATAGAAACCAATGGTTTTTAAGGCACCATTCTTTTTTTCCTTGAAATATATATGCAGCACCGGCGAATTCAGCAGTTCGGGGCGGACCGCTTTGAAATATTCATTGGATGCCAGGTTGACCAGTACTTTTGTTCCTTTGGCGTGTTGCAGTTCCTGGTTGATCCGTTTTGAAATTGTGTTTTCCCAGAATGCATAAAGATTTTTTCCCCAGGAACCGGAAACCCGGGTGCCCATTTCCAGTCGATAGGGCTGGATCAGGTCCAGGGGCCGGAGCAGGCCGTAAAGGCCGGAAAGAATTCTCAGATGGTCCTGGGCGAACCGGATATCGGGATCGGTGTAGTCATTCACCTGAATGCCCTGATACACATCTCCTTTGAACGCCAGCAGGGCTTGGCGTGAGTTGTCCGGCGTGAAGGGCAGTTGAAACCGCTGAAACCGGTCATGATTCAGTGCTGCCAGTTTGGGACTGATGTTCATGAGTGTTTCCAGGTCTTTTTTTGACAAGGTTTTCATGTGATCGATCAATTCGCTGAACCGCGATTTGAAAAACGGAATCGTATGATCCGGATAATAGCGGCCCTCAAATTCCTGGGTTTTTGACGGCGAAATAACAATGAGCATACGTGTGTCCTCCTTGAATAAATATGTAGCCCGATTCTTTTCAAAAAACAATGGCAGAATTTTTTACGTCCTGAAATGATGAATTATCTTAACATTGACAACCAGTGAACTATCATAGGATAATCAAAAGATGGAACAGGTGTGGATTATCGGCAGCGGCAGATTCGGGCTCAGAGCAGCCCGGTTGATCCTCGGGCAGAAAGAACGAACAATGGAGGTGACCCTGGTAGACCGGGACCGGGAAAGCCTTGAAAAAGCCGATTCACTGGGATGCACCTCCGTGGCCGGGGACGGGGTGGATTTTTGTTTCGAAAAATGACCCGGACCCGGGGACCGGACTGGGTGGTACCGGCGGTGCCGGTGCATCTGGCCTGGGAGTGGTGCCGTCTCACACTGGGGATTAATCGCCTGAAAACCTGTCCGCTCCCGGAAGACATTGACGGTTGTCTGCCTCATCCCATGCGGGGAACCGATCATCAGATCTATGTCAGTCATGCCGATTTTTTATGTTCCCCTAATTGCAGTGAACCGGATGAGAGGTGTACGGTGACCGGTAAACCAAGAAAAAAAGATATGTTCCGATTGATCGCAAATCTGAAGCTTCCCGAAGTTGTTTCTTTTGTGATTCAAAGCCGGCAGCTCGGGCCGGGGACGGGGGGATATACGCCGGCTGACCTGTATGCGCTGGCGGACCGGATTTCCAGTCACAACGGCCGGTGTCTGGTGGCCACTGCCTGCCGGTGTCACGGGGTGATAACCAGCGGGCTTGTCAACTAAAATTTTTCGGAAGACGGGGCAGGTCCCCAACCTCTCAACTGTTCCTAAAAATCAACAGATCGCAGATCCGTTAAAAACAGAGGTTGACAAAAATTTTTGCTCTGTTTATAGAATAATCATTCTAAAAATGAAATAGGGAATATACTGATGGCTGCCCTGACCCGGAAACAAAGAGACGACAAAAGAAAACGCCGTGAAATTCTGGCCGCAGCGCTGGCGGTTTTTGCCGAGGGCGGGTTTCACAACACCACCATGGCCCAGATTTCCAAGGCGGCCCAGTATCCGCTTGGCACCATCTACAAGTTTTTCCCGGTAAAAAAGAGATGTACCACGATCTGGTGATCGAACGGGTCCATGAGCTGGGCCGTATTTTGTATGATACCGCCCAAAAAGAGGAACTGGGCGTGGCGGACCGGCTTCTGGCGGCCCTCAAGGCTCAGGCCCGGTTTTACAGGGACAACCAGGATGTGGTGAAAATTTATATTTCAGAGAGAAGCAATATCGACAGCGTGAGCATGCCCCACCTCAACGAGCGGGTGAACCGTCTTCATGAGCGAATGGTGCAGCTGTTTGAACACCTGTTTGAACGTGGTATTCAAGACGGGGTATTTAAACCTTACCCGGCCCGGGAAATGGCGGAGCTGTTTGCCGATATCGCGCATTCCGCCGGCTGGTCCGGCCTGTTCCGGGATGAAGATTCAAACACGTCCGACCAGCGGCTGTCCATGATTTTTAAAATGATCCTCACCGGAATAAAAAAATCCGTATAACAAATCCGTTTTCATATAACAAACTTATTTTCAAGGAGATTTCATCACATGGCGCAATCCATAGCAGACAGACGGGATCAGGAATTTGTCCTTCACGAGATGCTGAATGCCTCAAACCTGGCATCCCATAAGCGGTTTCAGGATTTTAACAAAAAAACCATGGACCTGGTACTGGCCGAGGCTCGGAACCTGGCGGTCAAAGAACTGCTGCCCGTCAGCAAGGAGGGGGACGAAACCGGTTGTGCCCTGGAAAACGGAAAAGTCACAATTCCGCCGTCTTTTCACCGGGTTTACAAATTGTTTTGTGACGGGGAATGGGTGGCCATGTGCGATGACCCAGGATTTGGGGGCCAGGGCATGCCCCGTGTCCTTTCCATGGCCACCGGAGAGCTGTTTACCGGTGCCAATTGCGCGTTTCTCATGTACCCCGGCCTGACCCATGGGGCCGGCAAACTGGTGGAAGAGTTCGGCACAAAGGAACAGAAGCGAAAATATTTGAAAAACCTGTATACCGGTAAATGGGCAGGCACCATGTGCCTGACTGAACCGGAAGCCGGGTCAGACGTCGGAAATCTGACCACCACGGCGAAACGCAATGAAGACGGCACCTTTACCATCACAGGCAGCAAAATTTTTATTTCCGGTGGAGATCAGGACCTGACCGAAAACATCATTCATCCGGTGCTGGCGCGCATTGAAGGGGCGCCTGCCGGCACAAAAGGGATTTCGCTGTTTCTGGTGCCCAAATTCCGTGTCAATGAAGACGGTACCATCGGTGCTCCCAATGACGTGGTCTGCACCGGGCTGGAAGAAAAATGGGGATCCACGGCAATGCCACCGCCGCCTGGCGTTCGGCTCCAAGGCAACTGTATCGGCGAACTGCTGGGAGAAGAAACAAAGGCATGAAAGCCATGTTTGTGATGATGAATGAAGCCCGCCTGGGGGTGGGGCTCCAGGGGTTCGGGTTTGCCAGTGCCTCATATATCAATGCGGTCAATTATGCAAAACAGCGGATCCAGGGCACGGATCTGACCAAAATTTTTGATAAAGATCCCAAACCCGTGGCCATCATCCACCATCCGGATGTCAAACGCCAGCTTATTCATATGAAAGCGTATGTGGACGGAATGCGGGCCTTGATGTACTATACCGCACTGTGTTTCGACAAGGTTCTGACAGCTGCAGATGACGCGGAAAAAGAGATGTACCAGGGGCTGATCGAATTTCTGATTCCCGTGGTCAAAGGCTATATTACGGACCGCGCATTCGAAGTATGCACCCAGGGGGTTCAGGTATACGGCGGCTATGGGTTCATCAGTGAATATCCCCAGGAACAGCTTCTCAGGGACTGCAAAATCACCTCCATCTACGAAGGCACCAACGGCATCCAGGCCATGGATCTGCTGGGCAGAAAGCTGGGGCTGAAAAAGGCAAACCATTCATGGACCTGCTGACCCGGATGAACCAGACCATTGCCTCTGCCAAGGAAATCCCGGAACTGGAAGACCTGGCGGTCCGGGTGGAGCAGGCGGTGAATAAGCTGGGAGAAACCGCCATGCATATGGGCATGACCGCCATGTCCGAACAGATGCTGGATGCCTTTGCCGTGGCCCATCCGTTTCTGGATGTCACAGGTGATGTGGTCATGGCCTGGCTGGAACTGTGGCGCGCCGTCACGGCCCAGCCCAAGATTGCGGGGCAAAGAAAAAGAGGCTGCGTTTTATCAGGGGCAGGTGACCACAGCCCAATATTTCATCCAGTGGGTTCTGCCGGCCACTTTAGGAAAAATGGAGGCATTGAAGGGAAATATTCCGGCCATCATGCAAATGCCGGAAGAAGGTTTTTCCGCCTGACCGGTTGACGATAATCAGACACGGGATGTCCTTAAACGTCGTTAAAAAGCGCTTTTAGGACATCACATGTCTTTGGACCGTTTGAAGGTTTTTTTTCCAACTGATGGCGTTTCAGCAACCGGTTGAGCTGCCGGGGGGTGATGCCGGCAATTTCGGCAGCCTGATCGATCCGGCCCCGGGTTTGGCTTAAAAGGGTGGTCAGATATTCCTGTTCAAACCGGTTTATGGCAATCTGTCTGGCCTGGGATATCTGTGTATCCGGGTCGCTGCCCGGTCCGGGATCATCCATGTCCGGCATGGTATCCAAAGGAAAACTCTGTGGCATGAGGATCGTGGTCTGTTCCAGAATACAGGCGCGTTCCAGCAGATTTTCAAGTTCCCGGATATTGCCGGGCCAGTCATACCGCTTGAACCGGTCCATGACCATCGGATGGACGTCGGTGATTTGTTTTCCGTATTTGATGTTGAGATTTTTGAGAAATGCCTCGATCAGGCCCGGCAGGTCCTCCAGCCGCTCCTGAAGTGGGGAATTTCGATGGGAAAGACATTCAGTCGGTAAAACAGATCTTTTCTAAACTGTCCGGTTTTCACCAGTTCTGCAATGTCCGCGTTGGTGGCGGCAATGATCCGGGCATCCGCCTTCAGCGGCAGATCCCCGCCCACCCGGCTGTAAACACCGTCCTGAAGCACCTGAAGCAGTTTGATCTGGGAAGAGGGGGTGATGGTGCCGATTTCATCCAGAAAGATGGTCCCGCCCGCAGCCATTTCAAATTTTCCGGGTTTTCGGCGTTCCGCCCCGGTGAACGCGCCTTTTTCATGCCCGAACAGCTCACTTTCCATCAAGGTGTCGGGAATGGCGCCGCAGTGAACTTCGATAAAGGGTCTGTCATGCCGCTGGCTGTGCCAGTGGATCATGCGGGCAGTCATCCCCTTTCCGGTGCCGGTATCGCCCAACAGCAGCACGGTGGCGATGGTGGGCGCCACGGATCGGATGTTGTCATACACCTTTTTCATGCACGGGTTCAGGGACTGAATCATCTCCAGATCCCCGGGCCGACTGCTCAACACCAATATCTCTTTCATGAACAAAGATCCTTGTCGTCAATGCCCGGAACCTGTGGTCCGGAAAGCATGGAAACGCCCTTCAGCTCTGGATGGAGTATTAACAGCCGCAACCGGATCTGTCAATCACTGATTGTTAGGTGCCTCTTTCAAGCCCTTGACGTTGAATTTTTGAACATGAATGGTTTTTGAAGGGCCCCGGACCTGTATCTGTCCGAAAACAGTGACTGTCTCACGGAGATGATGGATTAGGTCTCGGCCGAAACCGGTATCCGCCACCGCGACATGATCTTCGTCAAATGTCACGATGGCGGTACCCAGTACCGCACCGCTGGTATCCCAGGATGCAGGGATGACAATCCCTGTGATGGTAGTGAATTCAGTGGCCATGCCCGGTACATCTGCAAATACCGGGCCATCAAATAGCGGTTTGTAAAATCGGGCGGTCCCATTCCCGGCCATCTGATACTGGATGGGCAATTACAACAGCGCTGCCTCCTTGGGGGGATTGGCTTTAAGATATTCCAGCCGGTTCAGGCCGTTGATATAGGCCAGGGCCGACGCCGTGATGATGTCCGGGTCCGCGCCTTTCCCCAAAGCCACGACACCGTCCTCCTGGAGCCTTACCGTCACTTCCCCCTGGCGTCCGTGCCCTCGGTCAACGCGGAGATGGTGAACCGAAGCAGCTCGGATTTTGTGTTGGTCAGCTTGGAAATGATGTTGTACACTGCATCAATGGGACCGGTCCCTTCCAGGCGCCCTGGACCAGGCGGCCGTGGATCTTGAGCTGCACCGAGGCCGTGGGAAACACGGTGGACCCGGACAGGACATGGATATATTCCAGGCTGAACACCTCCGGAGTCCGCAGCACCCCCTCATTGATCAGGGCCTCGATATCTTCGTCCAGTATCTGTTTTTTGCGGTCCGCCAGATTTTTGAATTTCTGAAACACCAGATTGATCTCTTCTTCCGACAGATTGTACCCCATGCCCCGGATATGTGCGGCCAGGGCGTGCCGGCCCGAATGTTTGCCTAAGACCAGGCTGTTTTTGATAATACCCACGGTTTCCGGTTTCATGATTTCATAGGTCATGGGGTTCTTGAGAATCCCGTCCTGGTGGATTCCGGCCTCGTGGGCAAAGGCATTGGCCCCCACAATGGCCCGGTTGGGCTGAATCAGAATGCCGGTGATCATGCTTACCAGGCGGCTGGTGGGATAAATCCTTGTGGTGTCGATACTGGTGTTGTGGCTGAAAAAGTTGGGCCTTGTCTTCAAAGACATCACCACCTCTTCCATGGAAGTATTACCGGCCCGCTCACCGATGCCGTTGATGGTGACCTCCACCTGGCGGGCCCCGTCTTGGATGGCGGCCAGGGTGTTGGCTGTGGCCAGGCCCAGATCGTTGTGGCAGTGCACCGACAGCACGGCCCGGTCGATGTTGGAGGTGTTGTCAATCACATAGGCCACAAGTTTGCCGAATTCTTCAGGCACGGCATACCCGACTGTATCCGGCAGATTTATGGTGGTGGCTCCGGCATCGATGACCGATTCAAACACAGTGCACAGAAAATCCGGGTCTGACCGGGATCCGTCTTCGGCTGAAAATTCCACGTTGGACGTGAAGGAGGCGGCCAGTTTCACCGATTCCACCGCCTTTTTCAGCACATCGGCCGGTTCCATCTGTAGCTTGTATTTCATATGCAGCTCTGAGGTGGCGATAAAGGTGTGAATCCGGGGATTGACTGCATCCTTGATGGCGTCCCACCCTCGGCGGATGTCCTGTTCATTGGCCCGGCACAGGGCCGCTACCTGGCTTTTTTTTAAGCTTTCAGCGATTTTTTTCACGGCTTCGAAATCCCCGTCCGATGCCGCGGGAAATCCGGCTTCGATTACGTCTACCCCCAGCAGTTCCAGCTGGGTGGCAATGCGCAGTTTTTCCGCCTGGTTCATGCTGGCACCGGGAGATTGTTCCCCGTCCCGGAGGGTGGTGTCAAATATGATGATATGTTTTTCTTCGTTCATGATGTAATCCTTTATGGGTGAAATTATAGTTGTTGGTCAGTTCGTTATGAGGATTGATGGTGGTCCAGGGACAGTTTGTACTGAAAACTGTCGGACAAGGCCTGCCAGGAGGCCTCGATAATATCTTCAGACACCCCGATGGTGGAAAAAATATTGTCCGTATCCCGGGATTCGATCAACACCCGGACCTTGGCGTCCGTGCCGTCGGATCCGTCGATGACCCGGACCTTAAAGTCCACTAGGCGCATATCGTCGATCTGTGGGTACATGGCGGACAATGCCTTGCGCAACGCATTGTCCAGGGCTGATACCGGACCGTCTCCTTCCGCCGAGGTGATTTCGGTGGTCTTGCCCACCCGAATTTTGATCATAGCATGGGAATAACAGGGCCGCTCCTTGTCCTTTTCCACCACCACCCGGAAGGATTCCAGGTCAAAATAACTTTTGTACTGTTCGGTCAGCTTTTCCATGATCAGTTTGAGAGATCCTTCCGCTGCGTCAAATTCAAATCCGTCATCTTCCAGATCTTTGATGGAAGCCACTATCTGCCGTTGTTTGACCGCATCGTTCCCCAAATCCACACCCAGCTCTTCCGCCTTGTAGATGATGTTGCTTTTTCCCGACTGTTCCGATACCAGGACCCGGCGGATGTTCCCCACTTTGCCGGGATCCATGTGTTCATAGGCTTTCGGGTTTTTCATGATGGCGGACACATGAACCCCGCCCTTGTGGGCGAATGCGCTTTTTCCCACAAAGGGCCGGGAGTTGACCGGCGGCATGTTGGCGGTTTCCGACACAAACCGGGACAGGTTCAGCAGTTTTTTCAAATTGTCGTCAGAGATGCATCTTTTTCTCATTTTCACCGCCAGGATCGGAATGATGGCGGTGAGGTCCGCGTTGCCGCACCGTTCACCGTACCCGTTGATGGTGCCCTGAACCAGAGTGGCCCCACGTGCACCGCATTGACCGCATTGGCCACGGCCATGGCGCAGTCATTATGGGTGTGAATGCCGTAGCAGATGCCGGGCCGGTCGTTGAAATACGTCGCCACCGACCGGACGATCTCTTCGATTTCACAGGGCAGGGATCCGCCGTTGGTGTCACACAGCACCAGGGTTTGGGTGCCCCCGTCCAGGGCCGCTTCCAGGGTATCCAGCGCATACTGGCGGTTGGATTTGTACCCGTCAAAGAAATGCTCGGCATCATACATCACCTCCCGGCCTTGATTCAGCAGATACGCCACACTTTCTCTGATCATCCCCAGGTTTTCCTCCAGGGTGTTGTCCATGATTTCTGTGGCATGCAGGTCCCAGGATTTGCCGAAGATGGTAATCACCGGTGCGCCCGAGTTGATGAGGGCCAACAGGTTGGCATCTTTGTCACAGGAGATGCCCGGCCGTCTTGTGGCACCGAAGGCCGCCACTTTGGCCTGCTGGAAAGTGATTTTTTTGCTAGTTCAAAGAAGTGGGCCGCCCCGGGGTTGGAACCGGGCCAGCCGCCTTCGATGTAGTGGATACCGGCATCATCCAGGCGATTGGCGATTTTCACCTTGTCTTCCGGAGAGAAAAAAATATTTTCCCCCTGCATGCCGTCTCTTAACGTGGTGTCGTATAATTTGACAGATTCCATTGTTACTTCCCCATCTCTCTGGCCAAGGCAATAGCCCCGGTACTGGCAATTTCAACGATTCCCATGGGTTTGACCAATGACAGGAACGCCTCGTGCTTGCCGCTGTCCCCGGAAATTTCTATGGTATAGTGGGCATGTCCCACATCCACCACCCGGCATCGGAAAATATCCACGATGCGCAGGATTTCAGCCCGCTTTTCCGGTTTGGCATGGACCTTGACCAGGGCCAGCTGTCGTTCCACATATTTTTTTTCCGTTAAATCGGTCACTGTGATCACGTTGATAAGCTTGTGCAGCTGCTTTTTGATCTGCTCGATGGTCTGAGCGTCACAGGTGGTGGCCATGGTGATTCTGGAGACCACCGGGTCATCCGTGGAAGCCACGCTGAGCGAGTCGATGTTGAACCCTCTGCCGGAAAACAGGCCGGCAATCCGGGACAGCACGCCCGGTTCGTTGTCCACAAGAATTGAAAGCAAATATCTGCTGGTTTCCATTGTTGTCTCCTTTATACCAGAAGCATTTCCGTGATGGCGCCCCCGGCCGGAACCATGGGGTAGACCGATTCCTCTCTTTCCACCACAAAATCCATGATCACGGTGCCGGGAGTTTCCAGCCCTTTTTTCAAAGTTTCCTCCACACAGGCCGGATCCGTGCATCGGAATCCGGTGGCGCCGTATGCTTCTGCCAGTTTGACAAAATCAGGCGCCTTTTCGATATTGGTGCAGGCATAGGCTTTGTTGTAGAACAATTCCTGCCACTGGCGAACCATGCCCAGAAAGCGGTTGTTCAGGATCACGATCTTGACATCCAGACAGTTCTCCACGGCCGTCATCAGCTCCTGGATGTTCATCTGTATGGACCCGTCTCCGGCCACATCCACCACCAGTTTGTCCGGGCAGGCCGCTTTGGCACCGATGGCCGCGGGCAAACCGAACCCCATGACACCCAGACCGCCGGAGGTGATGAAATGGTGGGGATGGTCAAAGTGGTAATACTGGGCCGCCCACATCTGGTTCTGGCCAACTTCCGTGGTGATGATGGCGTCTCCTTTGGTCAGTTCCCACAGTTTTTCCACCACGAACTGGGGCTTGATCACTTCGGGTTTCTGTTCATATTTTAAAGGCATGGTCTGCTTCCACTGATCGATCTGTGCCAGCCAGGCATCCCGGTCCACGACCAGGTTTTGGGATCCTGTTTTTCCATGAGCGCCAGAATATGCTCCAGGGTGGCTTTACAGTCTCCCACAATGGGGCACTGCACCTCAATGTTCTTGTGGATGGAGGTGGGATCGATATCGATCTGGATGATGTCCGCATGGGGGGCGAACTTGCTGATGTTGCCAGTGACCCGGTCATCAAACCGGACCCCCACGGCAATGATCAGGTCAGAGTGTCCGATGCTCATGTTGGCCCTAAAGGTACCGTGCATGCCCAGCATGCCCAACCACAACGGATCAGTGCCGGGAAACGCGCCCAGCCCCATCAGAGACGTGGTCACCGGGATCTGTGCCATTTTCGCCAGCCTTGTGACATGGTCCGATGCCCGGGACAGAATTACGCCTCCGCCGGCGAACACTACGGGCCGCCTGGCTGCCTTGATCATTTCCACCACTTTGTGGGTCTGTTTTTTGTTAGGCTTGTAATTGGGTCTGTAGGATCTTAGATGGGTTTCTTCCGGCATGGTAAAATCGATTTTCGCCTGGATGATATCCTTGGGCAGGTCCACCAGCACCGGGCCGGGCCGGCCGGATCTGGCAATGTAAAACGCTTCCTGGATGGTGGACGCCAGTTTGTCCGGATCTTTCACCAAATAATTGTGTTTGGTGCAGGGTCGGGTGATGCCCACAATGTCCACTTCCTGGAATGCGTCATTGCCGATGAGCCCGGTGGGTACCTGGCCGCAGAACACCACCATGGGAATGGAATCTGCGTGGGCCGATGCCAGGCCTGTGACCGTGTTGGTGGCTCCCGGGCCCGAGGTCACCAGGGCCACGCCCGTGGTCTGGTGGGCCCGGGAGTAAGCGTCCGCTGCATGGACCGCACCTTGTTCATGGCGCACCAGGATATGGCGCAGATCGTCATGCCGGACGATTTCATCATGGATATCGATGGTGGCACCGCCGGGATATCCGAATATGGTGTCAACGCCCTGGGCCTTGATCATTTTAACCAGGACTTGTGCCCCTGTCAGTTTCATGGTTTTCTCCTGTATCATGAGTGAAAAATCGCCCCCTGTCCGGCAGAGGAAACCTGCCGGGCATACCGGGCCATATAGCCTGTTTTAATTTTGGGTTCCGGCTTGACCCATCGGGCCAGCCGTTCCTGAATGTCTTTTTCCGGGACCAGCAGTTCAATGGTTTTGGCCGGAATATCGATGTGAATGAGATCGTTTTCCTTGATGACGGCTATGGGGCCGCCGTCCGCTGCTTCCGGAGACACATGTCCGATGCAGGCCCCTTTGGTGCCTCCGGAGAATCGGCCGTCCGTGATCAGCGCGCAGTCCGCCCCCAGTCCCATTCCGGCAATGGCCGAGGTCGGGGTGAGCATTTCCCGCATGCCCGGACCCCCGGCAGGGCCTTCATACCGGATCACCACCACATCCCCGGGGTTGATAGTTCCTCCCAGAATGGCTTCAGTGGCGGCTTCCTCGGAATCAAACACCCGGGCCGGCCCTGGTGCGTCATCATTTCGTCCACCACGCCGACTGCTTGACCACACACCCGTCCGGGGCCAGATTGCCGAACAGCACGGCCAGACCTCCTTTGATATGGTAGGGATCGGAAACCGGCCGGATCACGGACCGGTCTTTGACTTCCACGAATGAAAGATTGTCCGCCAGGCTTTTCCGGTGGCGGTGAGGCAGCCCGTGTTCAGCATGGAATGGTCGGCCAGGGTTTTCATCACCGCAGGAATCCCCCCGGCCCGGTCCAGGTCCTGGATATGGTCGGATCCGCCCGGACTTAAAGAGCAAATGTGTGGAGTTTTCTCACTGACCCGGTTGATCACGGACAGATCCAGGGGGACCCCTGCCTCATGGGCGATGGCGGTCAGGTGCAGTACCGTGTTGGTGGAACAGCCAAGCGCCATGTCCACAGTCAGCGCATTCATGAACGCCTGTTGGGTCAGGATCCGGTCCGGGGTGATTCCCTGTTCCAGCAGCACCATGACCTGAATCCCGGTCTCCTTGGCCAGGCGGATGCGGCGGGACATGGGGGCCGGGATGGTGCCGTTGCCGGGCAGGGCCATTCCTAGGGCCTCGGTCAGGCAGTTCATGGAATTGGCCGTGAACATGCCGGCGCAGGATCCGCAGGTGGGGCAGGCAGATTCCTCCACCGCGGCCAGGTCCGCTTCGTCCATGCGGCCGGACCGAACCGCGCCCACGGCTTCGAACACGGACACCAGATCGATTTTCTTTGTGTGGTCTTTCGGGTCCAGCCCGGCCAGCATGGGGCCTCCGCTAAGGAAAATGGCCGGAATGTTGAGCCGGGCGGCCGCCATGAGCATGCCGGGCACGATCTTGTCACAGTTGGGCACCATAACAATGGCATCAAATGGGTGGGCCGTGGCGGTCACTTCGATGGAATCGGCGATCAGCTCCCGGGAGGCAAGGGAATAGTGCATGCCCTTGTGGTTCATGGCAATACCGTCACACACCCCGATGGTGGAAAATTCCATGGGCGTCCCCCCGGCCATGCAGATGCCGGCCTTGACCGCTTTTACCAGGGTGTCCAGGTGCATGTGCCCGGGAATCAGTTCATTGGCGGCATTGGCAATGCCTATCAGGGGCTGGCGGATCTCCCGGTCGGTGTAGCCCAGGGCCTTCATCAGGCTTCTGTGCGGGGCCCGTTCCACCCCTTTTGTTGCAATGTGGCTTCTCATTTTTTTCTCCTGAAAACAAAAAAGCCGTTATCTGCCCCCTCGGGGCTGATAACGGCTTTTTTTACCTGTAATCGGTTTATGCCACTAGGAGCCCCGTCGTCTGGAGGTGTCAATAATCACCTCCACGATAATAATAAGGACTACCAGTAGTATGCTTGTCAATTCGGGTGTCATCTCATATTTACTCTCTTTAAATATAATTCATTATATATAAATTTATGACGTGTCAACAAAAAAAAATGATGTAAGGGTATTTTTATGTCACTTCAGCCGGTTTGGATCCGCGCACACATGATTGATGGCCGATGCCATGTACCCGGCTCCGAACCCGTTGTCAATATTGACCACGGCAACATTGGAGGCGCAGGAATTGAGCATGCCTAAAAGCGCGGTCATGCCCCCGAAGTTGGTGCCGTACCCGATACTGGTGGGAACGGCAATAACGGGCGCCCCCACCATGCCCGCCACCACAGAGGGCAGGGCCCCTTCCATGCCGGCGGCCACAACGATCACCCCGGCCTGCTGAATGATGTCCTGATGGGCGAACAGCCGGTGAATCCCGGCCACCCCTACGTCAAACAGAGTGTCGACCCGATTGCCCATGGCCTGGGCCGTCAAGGCCGCTTCTTCCGCCACAGGGATGTCCGAGGTGCCGGCCGTGATGACCAGGATGGTGCCGGTCCCGGTGATGTCGGGAGCGGTTTTCTGGATCCGCAGGAGCCGGGCATCCGGAAAATAAGCCGCATCAGGAAAATGAGCCGCAAGCGGCTCTGCCATGGCCGGTTCGATCCGGGTCACCAGGATCACATTTTCCCTGGGAATCATGGTTTCCAGAATGCCGGTGATCTGCGGGAGTGTCTTTCCCTGGCCGAAAATTACTTCGGGAAACCCTTTGCGCAACGAGCGGTGATGGTCGATCCGGGCATAGTCCAGGGATTCAAATGTCAGGCCTGTGAGCGCTTTGTGGGCCTTTGTGACAGTGGTCCGGCCCTCCGCCAAATCAGACAGCAGCCGGGTGAGGTCCTGGGGGGTCATGCGGGATTCCTTCATAAATGCGGGTTATTGTTCGCTCATAGATATCATCGGGCGGCAAATCCAGTCAAGATTTTTAATGAGTGACATGGGCAGGGAAAAATGCTGAGCGTTATGTTAAAAAATAATGCTCATTGAAAAGGACATTGAAATTATACTGTTAACCCCACTTTACCAAGCCCGTCAATGATGTCCCCGACAATGTCGTCAAATTTGATATAATGCCCGATCAATATCCGGCCGCGGGCTGGAAAATCCGGTTTCAACGCTAACAGGGTTTGCGCCGCCTGTCTGCCCTCCTCAATTCTGCCGGTTTGACCAAACGCAGCCGCCTTCATCAGGGGTTCCCAGAACAGGGATGGCCGATAGAAATGGTGTGTTTCCAGGCAGGCTTTCTCGAATTTTTTTGCCTCATCCAGTCCGCCCACAGGGCGTGGTGCACATAATAACCACAACAGGGTCCAGCTGCATGCATCTGTGGATGATGTCGCGTCCCCGTTCCCAGTCACCGAGCAGTGTTAAAATGTAGCCGATGCCATCGAGGAAAAACAAGGAGTTCGGATTGAGTGACAAAGCCATTCCTGCCTCTGATATGCCGGCCGGGAGCTGATTTTCGAGCATGCGGGCATAGGCCAGTATCAGCCTGGTTCTCTGGTTGTTCGGGCTTCGTCCCACCCCTTGTTCTGCGGACATGACAGCCTTTTCCAAAGCTGTCTCATGGCCGGGAAGCTCCAGACCGTAAATATCTCCGTAAAGGCGGCCGAGCATTGCCCACACCCGTCCGCACTGCGGTTCCGTGTTAGTGGCGTGTTCCAGTGCACTTATTGCCTTTGAAAGGCTCTCTGCGTCATATTTGTACTGGAATTCATGGTAGCGGAGTATGGCCTCGTATGTGCTTAACTGCGTGGGCGGTTTGTCTCTGCACTCGGGGGCCAGGGTGTCGGCGATGACCCCGTATTCGCCCGCCACTTTGACAGCGACGATTTGAGCGACTTCTTCTTCAAAGGCTGCCGGGTTCGGGTCATTTTTTGGGCACTTGAACGTGTCTCCCCACACTTGAGTGCCGTAGACGGAGTCTTCTAAATAAAATGTCAGGGAGATGCCTGTGTCATCTTCGCGGATATAACCGTCCAAAACAAAGCGGACCCCGATATCCGATGCCCGCTGCCAAGATCCTTTCGGCCTGTGAAAAATAGCCCGTACATCCTGATGCCGGCTCAGTTCGATACCGATCTGAGTGGCAATCCCGATCGAAAGATAGTTCATGTCGGATTCGATTTTGAGGCATTTCAATGGACGGATCAGTACCGTCGGCCATAAGAGGGAATTCTGCGGGTTTCTTCCCGGTAAAACTGGAATGAGTTTTTCCGGTGCTTCAGCCTCTTGAACGGAAAATGTCGGTACATAGCTTCCCTTTGGAATATCAATGATCAAAGGATCGTTTGCGCCCTCAGTCAGGTAATACCGCTCAAGGGCTCTTCGAAGTTTGTTGGCGTGGATGCTGACAATAGGGTCCACACTCTGGTCAAAGTCCTCATTTCTGTCAAAGACCTCGGTGGCAACGGTGTATCCCTTTATTTCATCGGATTCGCCGGCAATGGTTTTTGTTACGACAAATTTTAGAAACGCTCTTTGAAGTTTGTGGCACGGAAATCCGGGCTTTCTAAAATTAGCTGCAGCTGGCGCATGATTATTTCTGCATCCGGAGTCAGATGTGAATCTCCTTTAAGATAGAAGGCACCGTTTTGATTGATCATTCTTATTGATTCCCTCGCCGGTTAGCACCATGGATTCTTGGGATAATTTTATACCTTGTTTATCCTAAAACAGGTTTATTGGCAATATTTTTTCTGGAATGGTTAAATATCATAATTGCCAAAAAACTGAATCATACATGTTCAATATTTCAGGTTTCGGCCAGTGAATTAATTCAGGGTGAGGGCGCCGTGTCCGAGCATGGCATTCTTTTGAGGATTCCCGGCAAGGCTGCAAGTTTTTTCAATTAACTGTTTATGCAAGGAAATCAAACATGAAAAAAACAGAATTATTGACCGACTACCCAGTGATTATTTTCGTTGCCATTTTTCTGGCAGCCATCTTTTCAGGCACAGCTTTCGACAGGGCATACGGTGGGATGGTTATCTATCCCGCCAAGGACCAGTCCCCTGAGCAACAGAAGCAGGACGAATATGAATGTCACCAGTGGGCAGTGCAACAGACCGGTTTTGATCCGACCAGGACCCAGCAGGTCACGCAACAGGAACCAACACCTAAAGGCGGAGCGCTTCGGGGGGCTGCCGGCGGCGCACTGGTCGGTGCCGGTATCGGGGCTATAGCGGGTAATGCCCGCAAGGGAGCCGCGATCGGGGCGGGGGCAGGTGCTGTTGGCGGAGGAGCGAAACAGCAGCAGCAGCGTCAGCAGCAAGAAGCAGCAGCCCGGGAATCCCAGGCAAATCAACAGGCCCAGATTAACAACTATAACAAAGCCAAAAGCGCCTGCCTTGAGGGAAGGGATATACGGTGAAGTAACGCAATCGCCAAGTGGCGGAAAGGAACAGGCATTGCCGGGAGTGACAGCATGATCCGTTTTGTTGACGGGATCCCGGCTATGGCGACATCCTGATTTTTTCCAACACCGGCATCCTGTTTTTTTGACAGTTGCCTTTTTCTAAAACAGTCTGCCCAGGTTGAAATACATGCTGCTGTTGCTTTGCCCCGATGCACCATAGCCCAGGTAGACCGGTCCTAGAAATGTATCCACGCCCAGAAAAATGCTACCGGCAAAAATGGTATCATGGAAATCCATCCGGGACTGTTCTTCCCAGACGTTTCCCAGTTCTCCAGACAGACCTATGTACGTAGGAAAAGGTTAAGATCATTGATCCGGCGCATGAATATCAACCGCATCAATGCCAGGTGCTGGCCGCTTAATTCATCTTTCTGATAACCTGACAGGTTGAAAAGGCCTCCCAGATCAAACCGGTTTTGAATCGGTGCATCATCATCCACTGTGATGAACAGCTTTGCACCGGCGATCAGGGTATTCGGCCCAAAGCTTACTGCTTTGTCCGCCTTGAATAACAGTTGATCAAAGGTACTGTCTGCCCCTATTCCCTGGTCAGACCTGATATATTCAAGAAATCCGGCATAGCCATTTCGGGGAAAGCCGATATTGTCAAGCGTGTCAGCGGAAAGCCTGGTATACGCCTCGCTTTTTTCAAAATTATAATCCGGCTGGTTTGTCATTCCCTTCACTATTTCCGCCTTGCCGGTGATCCGTCGGATGCCGATACGGAATTCGCCCCAGGTCCCCAGTTCTCTGCCCAGGGAAACATCACCGCCATATTGGGTCAGGTCATATTCTCCCAAGGCATCGCTATCCGAAGAGTAGATGTTGATAGGCTTTTTGATGAACAAAAGCCTTGGGTTGACAAAATAATGGGAACCGTAATCAAGGGGCTGGTATATCTCGGTGAAAAGGCCAGGGGAGGCACCCAGTTGAAGCGCACTCCGCCATTCCCCGTTGAGCCGGTTGATCGCTGTCCGGGAGTATGAAAGTCCCAGGTTGAAAAAATGATCACCATCCTGATTTCCTGACATGGTGATCCCTGCCTGGACATAATTGGGCCCCCAGGACCGCTCCCTCACATGGACCCACAAGACCTGTCCGGCCGTTTTCTTCAACGATCTCGTAGGAAATGTTTTCAAACAGTTCGAGCCCGTACAGGTGGCTGATGTTTTCTTCAAGTCCTGCAATATCCAGCACTTCCCCTTTCCGGATCTTGAGACCGTCCAGAAATACCCGGTCATTGAGCCGTGACCGGTTGTCCAGCCTCAGAAAGTCAATCACAGGAAGTGCGGCTTTAGTGTTCAGCAGACCGGCCTGGCCGGATGACGGATACGCAGTATCGTCTTTCCGGGGTATGGACAGTTTTGAGAGGGCAGACGTCATTCCCAGTGTAGCAGTGATACCGATGGGAATGGCTTCATGAGCCCGATCAAATGAGGAAGAGCTGATATCACCCAGATCCGGGATAATCAGCACATCCTTTCGGGTAAGGGTGGCGATCTGCTCTTCAGTGTTTCTTCGGGTAAGAATTTTGGTCAACTGCTGGGTGATGCTCATGGCTTGCTTCAATTCTTCACGTTGAGACAAAGGCGTGCTGATATCAACGGCGATAACAATATCCGCCCCCATTTTCCGGACAACATCAACCGGCATGTTGTTACTGACCCCTCCGTCCACAAGCAGTCTTCCATCAATGTCCACGGGTGAAAAAATAGCCGGTATGGACATGCTGGCGCGCATGGCCGTGGCCAGATCTCCAGACCCGATAATCACCGGTCTTCCTGTAACAATATCGGTCGCCACGGCCCGAAAAGGAATTTTAAATACGTCAAAGTCGTTGATTTCACGGACGGGCAGGGTCAGCCTTTTTAAAATGAGATCCACTCTCTGGCCCTGGAGAATGCCTGAGGGAAGCTTTATTTCCAGGTCATCGCTCAATCCGGGCTTTGTATTGATCAGATAATCTCTGTCTTCCGCCTTCCGCCGGAATGAGCGGCTGTTTCTGGGAATGTTGTCTTGCAGTGCGGCACGCCAGTCCAGACTGGTAATGATTTCCTCAATTTCGGAAACAGTCATGCCGGACGCATAAAGACCACCGACAATGGATCCCATACTGGTTCCGGCAATGTAATCGATGGGGATGTGCAGACTTTCAAGAACCTGAATCACGCCGACATGGGCCGCTCCCCTGGCCCCGCCGCCGCTGAGAACAAGACCGATTCTGGAACGGGCGGGTTCCCCGGCCTGGACAGGAGCAGGTGGCCACATCAGTAAATGCAGGCAGACAATCACAAACCCGCAGATGAAGAGCCGGCAGGGTAGAAATGTGAACCGGGTATCTTTTTTAAGACCCAGCAGCATTATCATTCATTACCAGCCGGCCAATGCATTGGCCTCTGCTTCACAATCTTGCAAAGACGTCAATCCCATAGCCAAGGCGGCGTGATATTCCGCCTTGGCCGCTTCCAGTTCAGCGGAGAAAACCGGATCCGCATGCAGGCAGGCCACAGCGGCCGCCCCCATGAAACGTCCTTCCACCACATCGCTGTGCCAGTGGACGTTGCAGACGTTCCGGCTTCACCGAATGCCCGGCCCCGGGCAAGAATAGCATCGGCCGGTCCGGGGCGATCTCCGTTAAGATCAGCGCCCACGCCCATCCGAGAGCCGTATGTCCGGAAGGATAAGAACCGTCTTTTCTCAGTTTTTCTTCATCTTCCGGCGTGCATACAGGGGCATTGTTTTCCATGAACGGGCGGTTTCGCTGATAATGGGTTTTTGCCTGATATGTGGAAAGACCGGCGTCTGCGGCCGAGCGCCGCAGGAGCATGTAAAGATGTGGTGTATCTTCCTGTGTGATGGGAATTCCCAATGCGCAGGAGAAAGCGCCGGCCGCCTCCGGAAAATGCAGGTTCGCATCCTCAATCGCCAGACTCCAGCGCTGCGTATCCTGGAGTTCAAGCGTTTTTTTGCTGATTTCTTCGTCCAGGGCCATGGCCGCGGAACCTTGTTCCGGCGGCGGCGGAATCAGTTCAAGACTGTTGGGCAGGCTTTCGGTATCCAGATACCCGGCCAGAAGACCGGGATGGATTTCCGGCACATCTGAAGGGATCTTAACGGTATCAACACTTGCACATCCGGTAAGAAAGAGAAGACACGCCAGAACAAACAAATGCGTTTGAGCTACTGAACTGGTTTTTATCATTTCACATTCCTTTGTTTTATCTAATATACAGGTCAGTCCTCCAGCGGCGGGACCATGTAGTTTTGTGTCGGCTGGAATCTGTCGAACATATCGAAGATCTCCGTCATTTCACCTTTGCCGCCCGTTAGTTTTACTTTTCCGGAGTCGACTGCATCGGTGAATGACAGGGTGCTCAGGTAAAGGCCGGCCCAGGCTTCAGAGTCCAGTTTCAAAACAAAGTCAGGTTGGCGATAGTAATCAGCCGGCACGGGCAAATATTCTGCAATCCCCCTGCGTACATGCAGGGCAACACCGAGGTTCCCTTTGTCTGTGAACACGAATTCGATCACCTTGTCCGTGTCTTCGCTTTTTGCGGGTCGATGCGCACCCGGAAAAATCGACGAAAGTGTCTGGCGAAGCTGCAATGATCTCCTGTGATGGCGGAATCAGTTTGGGATAGGTGATCTTTCCTTCCAGCGCCAAGGCTTCTGTCAGCAGAAAGGCCCGGGCGATGGATCCGGTGGTGCGATGCCCCATTTGTCTCAAAATGTCGGCCTTCATTTGCCTCACCGCCTGGTCCGTCGGGTCCAGTAGGTAAGCATACTGGATGACCTGGGCGCCCCAGGCATATGCTTTCTGTTCCAGTGCCGCCTGGGCTGCGGAGATGACTTTTTCTCTGCCGCCAATGAGTTCAACCATCCGCTCTGCTTCTTCTCTGGGGGCAATCTTGAAAAGTTTGGTCACATCCCCGTCAAACCAGCCGATGACATATTGGTATATAGCGGCCGGAAAATGGATGGTTTCACCATAGGATTGGGCGTTTTCAGGGATTTTTCGCATGTGACCCGGGATATGAATTCTGTGGCGGATCTCGTCGGGTGTCAGACCGCCCAGAATGCCCCGAAGGGTCTGGTCAAAGGTCAGGGTTACCTGGTCCATATAACCGGTCAGCCGCTTCATGACCTCATCTTTGCCGACTATTGCCCGGGTGTGAGTGCTGGCCAGTATTTCCGGCTTCAGGTCACGGATCACTTTCAGGCCGTCTCGCCAGATCAGGGGGTCCCGGTATACACCGCCGCGAAGGGTGTAGATATTCGGTGTACCGGGCCAGAAGAAGTTATTCATGACCAGCCTTTTTCAGGGACATAGACTGTGAGGTTGTAATCATCGGACAGATATTTGGTGAAAAACTGCATTTTAATGCCAAGAACGTCCAGAATCTCGCCGTCTTCAACCGTCCGGTTGGCCGGCAGAAACGCAATGGGTTTCCCCATTTCCAGCTTTCCTGACAAAGCGGCATCCGGTCCTTTGCTGGGCAAAAAGTTGTTGAACTGGATCAGAAGCCTGGACGTCATTCTCGGTCCGACTTCCGGAATCGCTGAAGGGGATCCGCCGCCTTTGAGGCTGCTTTCAACCGTTTCGTTCACTTTCGGGTGGCCGATAATCAGCACATCATCCGGATTGTCTACCAGTGCACCGGCGCCAAGGGCATAATGGGAGTGGCTGTAGATGATCACTTTCACCGGCTTGTCACTGATCTTTTTAATGGCCTCGCGGATGTGCTCCGCTTCTTCTTTGGTGTCACCCGTATCATAGACAATCAGGCCGTCTTCCGCCTCGATGACCGTTGTGTTGGCCAGAGAATAGCCGCCGATGCACCAGACGTCTTCAGCCAGTTTTTCAGTGGTTGGTTCGACATACAGAATCTTTGCGGCGGTCTCCAGCACCTCTTGCCTGGCAATCGCACCATTGGGCGCTTTTATCAGATTCACTGCTTCCCCCATGTACTGAGAAGTTTCCGCAGAATGGATAGAAGTGCCAATCATGACAAACAGCATAAAAAATCCGCAAATTTTAAAAAAAGATATTTATTCTCATATTTTTACTTCCTGAAAATATGGCTTTTAAATGAAGAGAAACTATTTTAATTGGTCGGAACTGTCAAAACCGGCCGCGCATCAGCATTGTTGCTTCTTTCCGTGAACGAAAACATCAGCATCAAAAAATAGAATGTTCTCTTTGATCTGATATCCCGGTCATCGACAAAGAACCAGCGATTGCGGTAGGAAACAGCAATGAAAGCGTCATCAGGCATTGAATCGCTGCAATGCACCCGGATAAGGGGCTGAAACTGGATTTCAGTTCCGCCATCTACCGAGTCTGCCTTATACACCCGGCCTTCGTCGATGTCGGAATCAGGAACGTCGATATATGAAGCATAATCAGCCATAATCTGTATCATTGAACGGCTCATCATTGCGATTTCCCTATCACTTTCGGCGAGGTATCCATTGACAATCCTGAATTCCCGTTCATTCGGCTCCAGTCCGAGAAGGTCTATCATTTTTTCTAAATTTTTTGCTGCTTCACGGGTTTGCGGTTCCTCGAAGTACATGGTTACGGTTTGTCTGTTATCAATAAATCGGGTCCGAATCCGTATGCCGTCAATCTGCTGGATTTGCCCGAGCAAAGACAACAACTCATAAAATTCGGGGTTTGACGATTGAGCGGCAATGCCACCGGAACGGTTGTCCAAACCGTTAATCCCCTGGATGCAGATACGCAGCACCTGATCAACCGGATATCCGCCTTGAATGAGAAGCAGTGTGGTGCTGATCGGAATCGGCCGCAAAAGGCTCCTGGCATAGTTTTCCCCCATCAGTGGGGCATAGCTGATCGTAGGACGATCCGTATACATGGCCCGGCCGCCGAATGTTTTCGTATTTGCATCTTCCCACTCAAACCCCATTTCTATTTCTCCCTCCAGGGCGTATTGTGAAATAACGGACGTCACATCCATGAAAACCGGCGCATCCAGATAACGGATTTTGACAAGGTTGAGCAATGTCTGCCGCTTCCAGGATTCCGAAATGGCAGACACATAATCAAACCGGTCCCGGTCAAGAGTCGGCGGACCGATGCCGGTGCATCCTGCAAACAGTAAAACTGATATCAGGACTGTTAAGTGCATCAGCATCGGCCAGCCAATATTCATCCTTGCTTTGTCTTCCAGCCGCGGCGGGCTGCTGGAATCAGGAACAACTGTTTTTTTACCCTGCACCTTTTAACTCTTTTCTGTTTTGCCGAAGAATACATCGGCAATGTTTTGGCCTTGATTATTTAATCATTTCAGCATCACCCGGGATCCATTTTTTATCAAAATACGGTTTCTCCGGTCCGTACAGGCGTAGATAGACAAACCAGCCCATGCCGGGCTTGGTCTGAACCCAATTTTCCCTGGCTGCGTTCTCAGGCAGCTCGGGACCGAAGTAAGCATCATAGGAGCCGTCTTCGTTCGCTTTGGCCCCATGCACTGAGCCGACCAGCGGACGGCCAAGGTCGTTCTGGATCATCGACCGGGTTTCGTTGTCATAGGCGGTCAGGGACCAGAACATGTTGGCAGGCACATCCTTGGGGAGATGGATCTTGTAAGTGTGTTCGCCGGTGAGCCATTTGCCGTCCGTATCGACGTAAAGGCCGATATACTGGGATCCCTGTCCCGGTACCGCGACCACCATTGATTTGCGGTGCCGATGGCCTCGAAGGTGTATTTGGTGCGCTGGTCGATGGCCATGTAGTCCGGCGTATGGAACGTCGGGTCGCCAAAGAAGATATGTTTCCAGTTTCGTTTTCCCGGGTAGGCATATAAGGTGTCTTCAGGCATGCGCGGCTTCCAGGCCAGGGTTTTGGCCATGGCCCGCCCGACCTCGGAGGCTTCGGTGAGAATGGAGCGCATGCGCTCGTCCGGATCAAAAGTTTTGCCATGGGCGATGCCCAGGCTCTCCAGAATACCAAGCATGGCCATGTCCTGGGAGCGGGGCGGGTTTTCATTGATATAACGGGCCAGGCTTTCAAAATAGGCAAAGCCTTCATTGGTCAACAGATCGGCATTTTTGTCGGTCAGGGAAATGAACCGGGTCGATGGCGGTTCCTTCGCCTCTGACAGTTTGTACTGCCGGTAGGTCTTAATATGTTCGACCAGCCTGGGAAGATCGCCGCGGGTCTGGGGAATGGCCCGAAGGTAGAAGACCACGATGTTGGTGTCTGACTTTACAACATGAAAATGGAAGGGCGGCACAGGTCCGTCATAATTTGGGGGCAGTATGAGAAATTTCCCCCCGCGGTTCTGCTCCGGTGAAAACGGCCCGCCCAGATCACACAGGGGCTGTTGCCAGATGTTGTTCAGCGTTCCCAGCAGTCCGGCCGGTATCTCCATCACCATGGGGCCATCGCGCAGGTCCAGGACGCCCGACATGTAGATGGTATCCTGGTTGGCGGTCAGGGCCAGGTGGCGCTGTTGTGCAAACTGGTCCGCAATGAGCACCGTACTGCTGCCGCAGCCCACCCGGTTATGCTCATCAGCCATAGCTCCATAAGAGGCCATGGGCAATGCCCACAGATAGGCCTGCACCGCCCGCTGAAAATCAAGTTCGTCATAAAGCTTCTGCACTGTTTTTTCGGTGGGATAACCGCTTGTAAAATCCAGCTCTCCGATTCGGGTTTTCATGGTTTCCGCCCGGCCGGATGCTGCAAACAACAAAACAGGCAGGCAGCTGAAATCATGATCATGTTTTTTTCATCTTAATTTATCCTCATCTTAGCGTTAAAAGCCACAAATATTTTATTTGCGCGTATATTTTGATTTGTTTTTATTTTGGCTTCTCGTAAAGCTGATTCATAGACATCAGTTTGCCTTCCGGACTGCTGGAGGGTTCCAACGACCATCCAGCGCATCCGCATCCGGGCCATACAGCCGCATCACCAGATAAAACGGTCCATCCGGTGCCGGCAGCCAGTTGGTCTCGCGTTCGGCTCCGGGAGAATCCTTCCGGATATAAAAAACGATGGAACCGTCTTCCTCCCTTTTAAACTGATCCATCATGGTGGAGTTCAACAGATAGCGGTCCAACGGATTATGAATGAACAGCTGGGTTTTTCCATCGTACATGGTGAGCGACCAGAAGGATTTTACCGGGGGAAGGCCTTGTTTGCTGAACGTCAGGGTGTAGTCGTTTTCGGATGCATTCAACGGAGCCTGATCAATGTCTATCAGGTAGGTAGGATATAATGCTTCAAAACCGGAGTTGCCGTACAGGCCCATATGGGCGGCCACTGCCCGCATAAGGTAAAAATCCTTACGGCCGAAATTTTCAGCGGCACTGATACTTAAAAATTCCCGGGTTCCGAAAATTTTTGCACTCCCCAGTGGGTCTTTAGCTGCTTCGGCGGCAAATGCTTCCATTTCTCCGAATCCATCGGCCGTGCCGGCTCTGATCGCTTCGGCGATTTCCGGCGTAAATGCATGGATATCGAATGATTTTTCTGTGCCCAGTCCGATTTTGGTAAATCGTTTCATCAGCTCTTTTTCTTCTTCAACCGGATTTACCAGGGTCAGCATAAAATCAAGGTATCTAAATGCGTTTGCGTTAAACTGGTCTCCTTCCTTCCATTCCGGAAAGTCAATATTCATAGCAGATTCAGGGGGGTTCCTTTTCAGATAAGCACTCAAGGGTGTTAGGTCATAGGCCTTTTGAATTTCTTTGACACGATCCATATCCTCCAGGTTGAACATCTGGGTACGCACCACTGAGAAAAAAAAATCCGTTTCACACCGGATCACCTCATCGATACCGTCGGGTTTGGGGCCCTGCCAGTCCGAAGCAGCGATCATAAACCGTCCGGCACCATTTCCGTCGTTAATGTGCCGATATAGGCAAAATTATGGGTATACAGGTCGATGAGCTGAAAACTGTAATACCGTCCGGGTTCCATTTCCGGTACGGATAAAACCATTGGTTCCTGACGGATATCCACCCAGAACATGCAATACGGTGTATCCGCATTCGGCGTGACAACCGCCTTGTCTTCCGGCGTATACAGCCTGGCCTCACAGGCCGGAAAATTGAACGGCCCCTTATATTCAGGGGATTGTTCGTTTGCCGCATACATGTACATGGTCTTGTAATTGACAACCATGGGGAAACCATAAATATAGGCCTCTTTTGCAATGGCCCGGGCTTCGGCTGGATTCAATTGCCCCACGGCGGCATTTACGGTTGTCGGTTGCGCAGTCTCAGCCGTAGTATCCCGGCCGTATCCGAAAAAAATTACACACACAAAAATTGCCAGAAGCAGGGTCTTTTTCATCCTGCCACCCCCTTTGATTATTATTGTCCTGCATTGAGAATCTTGAGCTTCAGGCGCCAGCCCCAATGTCGTTGACTCGGACAGATATTGAAAATCTTGTTCTTGCCGCGGCAGCCGCTATTTTGGATTAAATATTTTTTTTTACCGGTAACATAATAGATGACTGGGGTGTTTAATTCGTCGACAACACGGATATTGATTAATTCCTCGGCCTGAATTTCCCTGGATTCGGTTTTTGTTGACACATGTAATTTCCAGGCATAACGCCATGCGGTGACATCTGAATCAAGACCAGGTTCTTCCAACCCGGGGGTATACTCTGTCACCAGTTCCGAGTTCACCATTTTTGATACTGGACCCTGAACTGTTTCGGTTTCACCACCCATTTTCACCGATCAATTTCATTCCCTGTGATATTTTCATGACTTCCTCCGTTGATAGCCATTTTTACATTTCGGTAGAATTCAGTTGAAAAGTCTGTTCTTCATCCGTTAAAACTGAATGGGATACATCTGAAGCATTCCGGTGGTGAACATCGAGTTTTGTACAGGCAAACGCAATCCCTTCCTGATCAAACCTGTATTTTATTTTTTCAGTCAGATCACATTTCGTCAACCAGAAATTCTGGTTGTCCACCCAGCAACGGGCACCGACTTCTATCCCGTTCAGCGTGAGGTTCAGGACATACACCTGGGGGGAAGGCTTGTTCAGGACTCTGGCATCTCCGATCATGACGGCCTCCAGCGACTGCTTGGTTTTTAAAAGATCCTGGTCATAACCGATTGTGACATCTATTTTGACCCGCCTGGTTTTTGTGTAATAATAATTGATAATGACGTCATTCAGGACACTTTTGTTGGGCACAAAAATGTTTGCCGTCAAAGGTCCGCAACCGGGTGTTTAAGATCGTTGTTGCCTCAACTTTACCCAGAAGGGTGCCTGTTTTGATAACATCCCCCACTTTGAAGGGAAGGTTGGGAAGTAACGGCCGGAACACGATCACGACCCCAACGAGACCCACACTCAGAAACATCATAAAAGCGATGACTCTGGCGGGATTGGCCCCCACTTGAATGAGAGCTCCGGCAACCACGACCGCATACAGGAGAACGCCCACCGTGTTCACAATAACCGAAAGCGTGGCGGGATTCTTGATAAATCCGGATAACCTGGCCTTCAGTTTCTTCATGAGCCATTTTGATAACAGCACCCCCGCAAATAAGAATGCCAGCCCGATGAGCATCCGGGGCCCGTTTGTGACCATCAGGTCTAAAAACACTCTGAGTTTCTCAGTCTGGCCATCCATAACGTCGCCTCCTCATCATTTACTCAAAAATTGGATAAATCATAACAAAATGTGTTCACAGCCTGCGGTAGCCATAAGAAAGCCCATAATACACAAGGCCGTTGTCAGTTTACAAAAAACTCTATTTTTAAAGGGTCTGTTTTCACGTCAAGCCTTTTGCATCAATGCTGTCCTGTCGGCCGCTGTGCTGCCCTGAGGACAGCTCTCCGGTGCGCTGCCCTTCATTGATGTCATTGTTATTCACAGAAGTCTCAAGATTCAGAGCCTGGGGCAGCGTCAGTGACCACAGCCCCTGCTGTTCAATTATTTCGGCAGCAATAAAACGATTCCGATTTTGAACCCCAACCCTTCAGGCCCTGAATCCGGGCTTTCCGCCCAATAGCGGAGGCCGGCTTTCAATTGTACCGGCAGTTTGCCGAAACGGGTCAGTTTTGCCACACCCAGATTGACGGGAACCGTCCATTTTTCCGTTTCCCAGGAATAGGTCGATTCCGTTTGTAACGACAGGGTCCATCCCCCGGGGATATTACAGCTTACAAAAGGCTGTAAAAACGTGTTGTTTATATCGGGACGGTCATCATCGCCGGCAAAGTCCCACGTATGGTTGCTCAAAATGCCGTAAGTCCATGGCCCTTTCTGCACAAGGATAACACCGGTGGGCCCCAACGTCCATTTTTCACTGCCCAGAAGATCATCTGTCGCAGTCGGCAAGAGAACTGCCGGTCCCACACCCCAGTACATGCCGGAGGCCGTGGGACTGGCCGGAGAAAAGAAAAAATTCAAAAAAATGTCCCCCAGTCCGTTTTGGCTGCCGGATCCGGGAAGAATGTCATTCTGGCTGACTAGGGGGATGATGGTCCGGGAAATGAGATTCCAGTCAGAATTCAGTGAGAAGGGAATCACCGGTTTGAGGATCAAGGAGGTTCTGTCTCCTGAATCATGGGCATTAATATCAGTGTCATAATCCAGATCAATAGGGATGCTGATCAACGAGGCCACGGGATTGGACAGTTTTTTAGCCAGCTCTTCTTCCTTTTGTCCTGCGAATGAACCTGCAGCTGCAGCACCCAGTATCAAAAAAATGATCAATATATAGGCCGTTATTTTATTACCAGAGAATATCATTGAAATTTCCTTGCTGTTCAGCAGTTAACACTGAAGCGTTGTTCCGGCATGGGCCGGAGGAGGATAAGTGTGTAAAATTAAAATTAAAAATGAAAAAGAAAGCCCAGCCCCAGCCCGTATTCGTCGACATCGTACAGATACCAGTCAGCACTGCCCCTGGTACCGTTTTCAAATTCCACGGCCGTATATTTTCCGAAAATATTGGTCGACCAGTGTTTATGAAACCGCCACGTCACCCCGCTATATGCCTGATAGGTTCCCTCAGATCCCCCGTATCCCGCGTTGAGCCGGGTGTCCCAGCTGACCGTCCGGCTGACGGGGATCTTTGCAGATATCCCGATAAGTCCATCCACCCAGTCATTGTCAAGATTCCTTGGATAGGTGGTGCCGTTGTAAACCAGAGAACTGGTTATCTCATGATTGGTATACCGGAGACCCCCGTGGATCATGACAAGTATATTGGGACACGTGAACACAGGGTGTCCCACCATAATTTCCAGCCCGCTGGATTCGAATTCAAGATCGAATCGGCTTAAGGGTCCCCCTGAAAAAGACTCACCGTCCTCCAGTTTCAAGTATTGGATGGAATAATCGATCAGCCATGTTCCGTTGGTAGCATATCCTCCGAATCCCAGAGCCGTATCTATTATGTCCCTGACATCACTTGCGTTCAGGTCAATATCAAACTCCACTGGCGTATCGATCTGGATGAGATGCAACCCCTGGGTACCATTGAGGTTCAATCCGAACAGTCCCGTGCCAAGACCGAATTTCCACTGTGAGCCTCCGGCCCTGGCCACAGACTGTGACCCCATTGCGGTCAGGCATATGAACGCCAATAAAAACACGGTAACTTTGATATTCGTTAATGACCTCGAACGGATATTCATTTTTCCCTTAACATCGCCCATGATGGCCTCCTTTCTTAACTATTGATGCTTATAAAATTATTCTACCATTTAAACACGATGGTCATTAGACCTTACACCTTATTTACCGGACACCCCGGCAGTCCCACTTTGAAGGTATTCATCAAGTTTCTCTATGATTTCAGCTTCAAGTTCATTGAGCAGTAAAGCATATTCCTTTAGCAAAGCCAATGCATTATCTTTGTCTGATCGTGCCAGGTGAAGCAAAGCATCCTGGCATTTGTGATAATCGTCACAGATCCCCTGGAAGTCCCTGCTTTTAAGAAACAGCCATTTGAGAACGTCTTCCCGATCCGGAAACCGGTTAATCACGGCGGATAAACTGGCATTGATTTTGTTCATCAAGAAAATTTTGTGTAAATCGGCTTTTTATTTTTGTCCATGCATGTCAGTTATATGGAATTCAAGTATGGTCGCATCCTATATGGCGAAAAGAAGTTTGAGAACCTATATTAGGGTGTTTAAACCTAAAAATTTTTGTAACCGTCATCAATCAATTCAGGACCTGGTGACGTATCCGTCTTATAAATTCAAACAACTCAAGCGAATGGCCTTGATACCATGCCGCATTGAACGTACAGCCCCCCCAAAAAAAACCGTTCAGCAGTATACCCGGATTTCGATGAGACTAATTGACGGACCTTTAGATTTTTTTTTCGGATCTTTTTTCGATTGCGCCTGCAGTTTTTTGTTTATCCTTCTGGATAAATCATCATACCGTTTATGCCTGGAGGATGAAGTAAACTTCTGCGGCCTGGAAATGACATAAAGTGCTACCTTCTCGCCCAGCCGGGCGAAAATTTCATTTTCGATTTCCGCAACCGCTTCTTTTGGGAATACTGAGTGACTTGTGATGTCAACATGGAAGTGGAGCTTATCATTTATGACGGGATGAGTTGTAGCCGAAACTGATAGGCCGTGTTTCTTCAAAAAATCGCTTCTGAAAAAACGAGAGATTTTTTCAATCTTTTCATTTGTGCTGTTGGGCGCTGAAAATGTGCGGGCAGTGGTCGTCCTGATGGTCAATACCGTTTTTTCCCAGTCTTTTTCTCATCCGGCGATCACCGTCGAAACAATCACCGGGACATAAAAACTTTCCGTCAGGTTCCGAATCGGCGGTTATGTCTTGTATGACTAAATCGGCACGTTTTCTTGAAACAAAGAAAAAGTTCTCTGTCATTCTTTTTCCCTGTCCTGCTGGCGGTTATTTATCAGAAAATGGCCGCAAATAACTGCCAGTAGTACTCGCAGTCATTACTTCTTTGTTCCCGTTTATTTATTTTTTTTGGTAATTTTTGTGCCCTGCACACCCAATCCGCCCATCAATCCTTTCTGGTCAAAAAAGAAGGCATAGATTTCCGAGCGGGCGGTTGTGGTTGTCAGAGATTTGGCCGCCCCCACATCAACAACAACGATAGTCGGGCCCACCCCCAGTTCCCATCCACCACTTTTATCAAGCCATTCCAGAGCCGAGTCAGTCATCATAAACAGGGCGTACCCGTACTTCTGCAGACCGGCCTGAAGGCCGTAGGAGACTTGCACCGTGCTGTAATCTCCGCCCGGTTTTCCGTCAATGAGTAAAACGCCCTCGCCGTATTGGCCTCCGACAATGAATCCTCCTTTGATTATTTCCGGAAATACAAGGATTCCCTTGGCTTTTTCCCCCATAAGTCTGGCAGTTTCAGATTTCTCATAGAGTCTTTCCAGGGCAGTCGAAACCTTTGTGTCCATTTCACCTGCCAGAACCGGCTTTGAAAAGCCCGGGCTCAAAATCAGGGAAACTGTCATGCCAAATATCAATAAAAATGTTATCCAGCGAATGTTTTTCATGTTGTTATTCTCCATTACCGTTTAATTGTATTTGATGAGGGGGATTTTTGCGGCAATTTGATACATCAGGGCCGCATTGATTTTATTCTCGATCTGATAATATCGGATTACTTTGATATCCGGCAGGGCTTTTCGGAATTCCGGCAGAAATGCCAGCCGGAGTTTCGGCCCCAGTGTCTCAATGGTCATCAGTTCGTCCAGCAGCACAGCGGCTTTGTCGTTGTCCATCTGTTCATAGGATTGTGCATAAACATCAATCAGCCTCAAGGTCCTTGCCCGGAGCAGAAAAAGCTCATCCTGGTATCTGGTGTAAACCGGCCAGAACAGTTCGGCCTCTGCCTCGGTCAGCCCCATATTTTCTGCCACAAACAATTGTTTGTCCGTTCTGATTTTTTCAATCACAAACTGCATGGTCTCTGCCGGTTTTTCCTGGGCTGATCCCATGGCAGTCCATGCCATTGCAATCATCATCAAAATGAAGACCGGTGTCATTTTCTTTGTCATCTTTTTCTCCTCATTGCCTGGTTAAGGTTGCGTTTCCTCTGCGGGACCGACGTTGATTTTACTTCATGTCAGCAGTCGAATCCCGGTATGAAGCTGCGGGACATTCCGTTTGGGATTTGAATTATTAAAGAGTTTTTTAAAGACGATTTCTTGTGACTTGAATCTCTAATTGTCAATTTGTAATTTTCTGGCTTTGTCATAGAGCAGGCGGATGGTCTCATATTCGAAGGGTGAACCTGTCATGTAGTACCGGAAAGCCATCTGATTGCGGGCGTCCAATGCTTGTAGAACCGAGTAGGGCATCAGGTATTCTTCATTCTGATCGAAGTTGAATGGATCAATCAAAGCAAATGCCATTGCCTGTGTCATCGTGCCGGTGGCATCCCGCAGGTTTGACGGACCTAAAAAAGGCAGTACAATATAAGGTCCTTGGCCCATTCCGTAAAATCCCAGGGTCTGTCCCAGATCTTCATCCTGCCGAAAAAGCCCTTCGTTGGAGGCAACGTCAAACAACCCCAGGACGCCAACCGTCGAATTGAGGGCGAACCGGCCGATGGTGATCGCGGCTTTTTCTCCTTTTAACTGAAGCAGTGAATTGACAAAGGTGAAGGGTTCGCCGATATTGTCGTAAAAATTTGACACACAGCCTTCCAGCAGATCCGGCAGAATAAATTTATACACGCGTAAGGCCGGCAGAAAGACGTATTTGTCAAATCCGGCATTAAAGGTGTACATGGCCCGGTTAAACCCTTCCCATGGATCATATACCTCTTTTATGATGTAGTGTTTGTCTGGTTTGACAAAATCGTCAACCGGCCGTTTGACAGGGTTCAATGATGATCTGTTTTTGGAAACAGCCGTATGGGAACTGCAGCCGGTTATGAAAAAACAACTATCAGGATTGACAGGATCAATGCCAAAGAGAAATTGTTAAAACGCCTCATGCTGGAATCCTCTATTTTTTAAAAAAATGAATCATCTGTTCGATGTTTTTCCGATGCTCCATGTTGCCGCAATGACCGCCGACACTATAGATAAATGCCCTTTGGGCAAAAGTGTCCCTGAAAAAATCAATTTCTTTCTTTTTTTAAGATAATGTCATCTTCGTTGGTGATAACACCGATTTTTTCGGCCTTTTTAAGATACGTGGCAATGCTTTGAAGGCTTGTTTCGTCAATAAGTGCCTGCTGGTCCAGTCCCGGATGCTTCTCGTTGAAATACGGAAAGAAAACGTCATGAAAGTAGTCGGCAAAACTGGTCCTGAAGGAAACAATGCCGTAATTGGTTAATGAGGTAGTAACGGTCAGTTTCTGATTGGATGGCACAATATAATTTCCGCCCGACATGACGTCTGATACAAAAAGCATATTGGATGAAGAAATCCTGAAGGAAATCCCGATCAAGGCTGCTAAAGTGGTTTCTTTGGGCGGATTTTTTTTATACAGATGATATACAATATCCGGATCGGAAAGATCCAAGCGGCTCTCGCTGGAATAGAACTCGGCAATTTTTTGATATACCCCGTCAAAAATTCATCGATCCGGTCCATTCCTCCGGGCACATTTTCTTCCAACAATTCATCCAGAATGACCACTGAATTGAAGAGACTGACCGGAGGATTGATCATCAGCACTTTCTTGAAATTGAATTGATTTTCCTTTTCATCCAGTTTGGCTACAAAGGCGGACTGTGCCCCGCCAAGGCTGTATCCGGCCAAATAAAATTCAGACACCTCAACCTTGTCTTTTATCTGGCCCCAGGCAAGCTGCATAACCCGGTAAAGATCCCGGGAATCTTCTTCAATATACCCCGGTACCATGGATTCAGAAGCGGTGATGATAAAATTGGGGTGGGTGGGGGACGAAAGGGACAGAACATGGAATCCGGCGTTGTAAAATGCGTTTTGCATGGCTTGCATTTTGGTGGAGTCGTATGCGGCCCCGGTCCCGGCAATATTGATGATCATGGGTGCTTTTTGTTCCTGAAAGGCCAGGGAGTATTTTAACTTCCGGCTGTACCAGAAAATTTCCGGGATTTTTCTGTCGTTGAATACGGTAAGTTCCATCTGTCTCACACGGGGTTTTTCAGGCATTTCAGCCTTATACATTTCAGGCGTTCCGATAACTGTGGCCTCATAGGGATTCACAAATGGATAGTCATATACCTTGTGATCAGCATTGGCCCAAGAGACTGGACCCAGCAACATCGCCATTAAAATGATGAACAAATATTTCATGCTTTTTGATACCTTTCGCCTGCTTTGCAGCCGTCAAAAAGATTGTATTTTGCATCCCGGAAAGCCGCAATGGTGTGATTTATATTCTTTTGTTTTATATCTTCTCTCCATTAGGTTTTGGGGGAGCCGGGAAGTACATTTCGGGAGTGAGGGTACCCCCCCGCTAAATACGTCCTCCCGGTCTCCCTCTTTTCACTGGTTCCGACAAAGATTGTATGAACCAATCTCAGCAATGATTCCTCATTGGTGAAAAGGCTGACAACCCTCGTCCTATGATTGATTTTCCGGTTTAAGCATTCAACCATATCGGTGGATCTCAACAGATGTCTTTGGTTATCCGGCAAAACAATACTGTAAGATCTTCCGGGATGTTCCTTACTGGTTACCATCTTTTATCCCATATATTTCCCAGGATTTCAATGGCAATAAGAACTGGCGCCAGTGGATCCCAGCGTTACTCAAGAATCCGCTGACTCCAAGCACCGTCCGTTTGACAGGTATGAGTATGTATTTTACCAATATGGTTGATCTGATCCTGAAACCGAAAAAAGACCACGAGGCAGGCAACCCCAAAAGGAAGGGGGTAAAATTCGCATTGGTTGTTGTTAATAAAGTGGGTTAAACGCCCATCACGCGGGAAAAATGTTATTTGTTCTTCAGGTTTGTTGCAGATCGGTATGAAAAATCTATCACGATTATTACATCGAATAAGCCTTTGGCGGTTGGACTGAATTGTTCCATGATCCCATTATTGTTACCGCAATCCTTGACCGGTTATCGCATCATAGCGCAGTTTTTAGTGGGCCCTGAAAACTGGACAATATGTTAAGATAGAATGAAAACAGTCCAGAGACCAGAAAGGGGATCATTTTGAAACGAAAAAAATACAGCAAAGAGTTAAAAACCAAGGTGGCATTGGCAGCCATAAAAGGCAACCAGACAGCCAATGAAATTGCCTCAGAGTTTGGCATTCATGTGAGCCTTGTGAACCGGTGGAAAAAAGAGGCGATAGAAGCGCTCCCTCTGGTATTCGGAGATACCCAGGCGAAACAGAGCAAAAAAATGAGATTGAGCGGGAGCGCCTTTATCAGAAGGTTGGCAAGCTTCGGGTCGAACTGGACTGGTTAAAAAAAACACCGGACACCTTTGATGACTATTGAAGAGAAAAAACAGTGTATTCAGGCTGAACACCCTGATTTGAGTATTGAACGGCAATGTGAACTGATCTGACTTCCTCGTTCCAGCTATTACCGAGAAGGCCGCGCCGAACAGGAGACCTCTAAAAATTTTGAAATAATGAACTGTATTGACCTCAAATAAACGGCCCATCCATATTTATGGCACTCACCAGATGCGTAATGTTTTAAGACGTAAGGGGGATAAAATCAACCGTAAGCGGGTTCAGCGGCTGATGCGCAAAATGGGAATTCAGTCCATTGCACCAAAACCGAATACCAGCAAGGCTCACTCTTAAAATAAGATCTACCCGTATCTTTTGAGGAATATTGATGTTAACAGGGCGGATCAGGCGTGGTGTTCTGATCTGACAGATATCCGGCTTGCCGGCGGTTTTGTCTATTTGACGGCCGTCATGGACTGATACAGCCGATATGTCCTTTCCTGGGAGCTTTCGGTTACCATGATCAGTGAATTCTGCGCATCCGCCCTTGAAAGAGCGCTGCGGTGTCATGGGACTCCCCGGATATTTAATACGGATCAGGGAGCCCAATACACAAGCCATGAGTTCATAGAAATTCTAAAAGAAAAGGAGATTAAAATCAGCATGGACGGAAAAGGCCGGGCCATGGACAATATCTTTATCGAACGCCTTTGGCGCAACGTCAAGTATGAAGAGATCTATATAAACGAATTCAAATCAGTTGATCAGTTGCGCAAGGCCTTGAAAAATATTTTGATTTTTACAACCATGAACGGCCGCATCAAAGTTTTAATGGACAGACCCCGGCTGAAATGTATTATGGGAAAGGTCAATTGAGATTGGTGGCATGAACAAAAGAGTGTGCAAGAAACCCGCTCCAGCGGAAGACAATTCCCTCCGACGGGCAGATTTTGAGGTGCCCATTTTCGGGACATGGCTTCCACTTCCGATAGGCGTTAAAGCCGCCCGAAAAACTGAACTGTGGCACATCCTTTTGACACCGGCGGAAATGTAAAAATGACGTTTAAATTGAATGAAAAACTGTCTTGACATTGGGGTCCACCATATTCCCTACTGGTGCGTTTTGCTGCACACCGATCTTTGGTACTATGGTCCGATCCGCCACCCTGGTATCTGCTCATCCATTTCCCGTTCAAGGTTGTAGGATTTGCCTCCTCGATGGTTTTTCTCCACCGGATACTGAGGGCTTCTCCAGTTTCCACATAAACCTTCCCTCCATGCCACCGCTGATACCCCGCCGGTGAGAGCTGCCGTGTCGGACTCATTTCAGTCAGCTCTTGCTGCCTTCGCGCGTTGTAGACCGTCTCGGCCACCGGGCCTGCGTGTAACGAGGCTACATCTGCGTTCACTGTGCGTTGCGGCCTGGAGTTTTGCTCACCCTTCATTATAAGAATGTTGTCGGAGGGCTTCACCATCTTGGTTTCCCGCAACCGTGCCTCCCCAGCTACGAGGCTTGAGTCTTTTATCCTCGGACGGACTTTCACCGACTGGTTTATGTGTCCTTGACTGGACACGCCGAATCTCCAACGGAAAAAAGGTATAGGTTAAAAGGCCCCTGAACAGTCTATACGGCTGCAATCGCCTCTTTGGCTTGTCCACTCACAGGCCACAATATTTCACTAAAAGGCGGTAAAAAGAGCGACGTAGCAATCTTTTTTTGATCCCAACATATTCGGATGAGCCATGATCCGGATATCTACGCTTAAAAAATCGACATCCCTGTTTTGGTGGTAAAAAGTTCCAGGGCTAGGGTTCCGGCATGGGAATTACCGTTGGAATTTAGACCCGGTGACCAGACACTAACCGACAGCTTTCCCGGGATCAGTGCGATGATACCGCCGCCGACACCGCTTTTTCCGGGCAATCCCACACGGTATGCAAAATCCCCCACCGCATCATAGGTCCCGCAGGTCAAAAGCAGGGAGTTGATCCGTTTGGCCTGGCTTTTGGTTAAAACCTGCTTGCCGGACCAGGGAGATAACCCGTGATTGGCCAGAAACAGGCAGCTCTTGACCAGATCGACACAGTTCATGCGCAGGGCGCACTGGAAAAAATAAGTTTCCAGAACTTCTTCGACTGGGTTGAAAAGGTTGTTGAAACTTTTAAGAAAATTGGCCAGAGCGGCGTTGCGAAACCCGTTTGCCTTTTCGGACAGGGCTACTTCCGGGTCAATGGTGATGTCCATGTTGTCGGATCTTTCGCGAACAAAATCCAGGATGACGGCCTTTGTGTTGTTGCAATTGGACAGGAGGATGTCTGCGACCACAAGTGCGCCTGCATTGATAAACGGATTTCTGGGGATACCGTTCTCATACTCGAGCTGGACCAGGGAATTGAACGGATTTCCGGAAGGTTCGCGACCCACCCGTTCAAGCAACGCATCTTCTCCCACCATCTTGAGTGCCAGGGTCAAAGTAAAGATCTTAGAAATCGACTGAATCGAAAAAAGCTTGCGGGCGTCGCCGATGGTGTAGATATTACCACCAAGGGTGTGCACGGCCATACCGAATTGGATGGCAGGCACACCGGCCAGTTTGGGGATATAATTCGCTACCTTGCCTTCGCCGATAACCGGAGAGACCTCTTGATAAATATCATTGAGAATTCGTTGATAATCCAAACTTCACCTGCACTTATCTTGGGTTATAGGTGCCACATCAACCGATATGTTCATGGTATGGGTACCGCCTCCCCAGACAATACCCCGGACCGGGGTGACATCCGCATAATCTCTTCCCCAGGCCACGGTGATGTGCCGTTCCCCGGGGATCATGTTGTTGGTGGGATCCAGGTCCATCCAGCCCAAACCGGGTATGAAAACAGAAACCCAGGCATGTGATGCATCGGTGCCGACCAGTTTTTCTTTGCCCGGCGGCGGCAGGGTTTCCAGATATCCACTGACGTAGCGGGCAGCAAGGTTCAGCGACCGCAAACAGGCGATCTGAAGGTGGGCAAAATCCTGGCATACGCCTTTTCTGTCCTGGAATACTTTTTCAATTGGGGTTCCAACGGATGTGGCCGCTTTGTCGTATTTGAAATCGTTGAAAATCCGAGAAGTCAGCTCAATCGCACCTTCAAGAACTGCCCGTCCGGGAGGAAAACTGGTCTGTGCATAGTTTAAAAAATCGGTGGACGGGCGGATGAATGCGGAAGGAAACATGAATTCGGTTGCCTCAAGCGTGGCTGGGTCCTTATGGATGTCCATCAGACGAAGTACTTCCGGCAGGACCGGTGTGGCCGAGGCATCCGGCGGGAGCAGGGGGTGTGTGAGCACTTTGCTTTGAGTAACGATCTCCAGTCTGTTGTGCGGGTGCTGCACCATGAACTGGTGAATCCGGTTATCGAAATAATCCGAGCGTTCCGAAAGGCTTGAAGGCACAGGAAAGATATTCAGATCGACAGATTCACAGGTCTGGTGTGATGTCGTACGGGATGACAGGCACACGTCATTCTGGGACAGGGCAGCAGGCTCACTGTATTCATACCGGGTCCGGTGAGTAATGCTGTAAATCATCGATATCCTCCGGATCTGACGGATGTAAAATGCTGGGTTGTGGGAATCCGGCTCAGATAGGTTTGAGTGACCAGTTGTGTGAATCTCTTATCCCAGTTCAATGGTTTCCATCAGTTTTTCAAGCCGGCCTCTTTTACCGGTTTCATCAGTCATGCAGATGTTCTGGATATCGGCCAGCCGGATTTCGGTCATTAAACGCAGAAGAATTTTTTCTTCAGGAGAGCTGAACTTGCGGTCATCATTTCGCGGCAGCGTATCCACATGCTCGGAAAGGATCTTCACCTGGAAGGCCAAGGACCTGGGGTTTACATCGTCGGACAATAGCAGATCCATTGCCGGGGCCACCTGAAAGTGTGTTCGGTAGCGGTGGAGGTAAGTCATGGCGCTGTCCTCAATCTCCAGCAGGGCTTCGAGCATGGTGCTTTCATCATCCACGGAAGCCACTACCGCACTTTGAATCGTGGAAACCAGCGACAGGCTTCTGGAAATGCGTTTGCCTATATCCAGAAACCGCCAGCCCGGCCCCCGGGTCATGTTCTCCGTGGCAAGGCCGCTCAATGCGGACAGGGATACCAGAAGGTCGCTGAGCACATCAAAAGTGTCGCTGATCTGTATCCATTGAGCCGCGTGAGGATTCTCCAGCACCGGATCAAGGCGGCTGAGGACTCGCCACGAATCCTGTGACAGCCGGTCCCTGACTTTGGTGGCGGTTTGGTGAACCTGCGTGAGAAGCGCGGAAAGGCTCAGTGGCCGCTGCGGGTCGAATACCGCCTGAAGCAGTTCGCACTGCATGGCATGAAGATCCGGGCCGTCTATGTCCGGTTTATGCAAAGATTCCAGGGATAAGATCCTTTGTCCGCGGCAATCCGGAAGAGCACCGGCAGTTCCGGCATCCGGTTATAAGGCATTTCACCGGACAACCGCTGGAAAATACTGCGATAGAGCCGGACCTGGTTTTCGGCATCTTCCAGATACCTGCCCAGCCAAAGGAAATTGTCGGCCACCCGGCTTGGCAAGTCCTTATTTCGTCTGATCCGGACCGCTTTGTCCAGCCGGCCCGCAATTGATAACTGCTCCACAGGTTGATCGGAAAGAACCCAGATATCTTTGCTGATGCCTTCCCGACTTCTGGTGAACAGGTCGGCATTGTTGATGAACACGCTGGAAAGGCCTCCTGGCATAACCTGATAACCGTCGTCGGTTGCGGCCACAAAGAATCGGCAGATGAAATTTTTCTCCAGAATGGAGCCGTCCGGGGCGACACTTGGAACCGTGGCTGTAGACGTCTTGGGCCGGGCAAAAAAACCGTATGGAGCAAAACGGATTTGTTCAATCAGCCTGTTTTTGTCGTCCGGGCCAAGCTGTCCGGGATCGAACCATCTGCAGGGACCTTCGCCAAAAGAAGATCTCAGATAAAATCGATCCGGTTCGACCGTAACATCGGACAGGGTTTGCGGGTCTTTACACCATAGGATGGGAAGATCCTTCAGTATGAGGTCTTCTTTGAGTACACCCGGACATAACGTATCATAGAGGGTTGAAAAGATTTTGCTTTCAATGGCACCGGAGCCCACCGGGTTGACCATGGCGGTATTTTTATGGCGCATGGCGTGGATGACCCCGGCAATACCGTTGTTTGTGTGGCTGTTCAGCGCCAGCGGGTCACAGTCAGTGTCACTGATCCATCGCAGCAGGACATCGGTTTGTTCCAAGCCGCTCAGGGTTTTTGTGAAGACCTTGTTGTCTCGGACGGTAAGATCGGTACTTTCCACAAGGGGATATCCGAAATAGCGGGATAAAAAGGCTTGTTCAAAATAGGTTTCGCTTGATGGGCCGGGTGACAGGATCACGATTTCCGGATCGTCGGTATGGTGAAACGCGGCCCGGGATAAAAATTTCTGGAACTCGATGAAAAATGGTGCCAGTCGCATGACACTGTTCTGGTGGAAGATCTGGGACAGCAGCTGGGAGATGATGATTCGGTTTTCAAGGGCAAAACCGGTTCCGGTCGGGCGCTGGACACTTTCATTGATTACCCGCCACTGACCTGCAGGTGTTTTGATAAGGTCTATGGCCAGCAGGCTCAAGAATGTTTTTGTGGCCGGAAACACACCAGCGCAGGCATGCAGGAACCCGGGGTTGGCAGCCGTGGTTTCCGGCGGCAGGATACCCTGTAACATCAGATTCCGTGGACCATAAATATCCCAGAGTAGTGCATCCATCAGGCGGGCGCGCTGGATCAGTCCGGTTTTAAGCTGCCGCCATGTGTCAAAATCGATGATGAATGGTACAAGATCCAGCTCCCAGAGATGCTCTCGGCTTTCACCTTGGTCGAACAGGTTGTAGGTTGCACCATGTCTGGTCAATATCTTTTTAGATTCTATTTGTTGTCGGGCAAACTCACCTGGACCCATGCCTTCGACGTCATTAACAAAGGCCTCCCAATGGGCCTTTATTCGACCGTCCGGATAGAATGCTTCGCTGCACGCATATAGGGTGGACGGTAGTTGGCGGAATATTTTAAAATCGTTTTGCATCATGGCATTCGAAGATCCAGGGTAAAGGGGAAATGGCTGTTTATTTCAGGCCCGGGGATTTTTCAAGAGGGCCGGAGCTGTGAGCCATGGGCGTAAATCGGGCAATTCTCCGGCCTTCGGCTTCATTTTCATTCACCGGGAGGGTTTCATAATTCCGCCCGCCCGGATGGCCGACATCATATCGACAGCCCCCCACGGACTGTTTTGTCCACAGATCCACAATATCGAAAATCAGCGGGGTGTGTACCGGAATGGTCGGATGCAGACAATTGGGCGGCTGCCAGGCCCGGTAGCGGACGCCTGTCACAAAGACGCCTTCAACACCAGTGGGTTGCAGGGGCAGTCTTCGGCCATTGCAGGTGACGATGTGACGGGAATCGGTCATCCCTCGACTTTGACCTGCACTCTTCCAACGAAGAATCCACAACCGGACGGTTCCGCCGCCGCCTGCTTCTTCACCCAGAACATTCCAGGGTTCAATGGCCTGGCGCAGTTCAAGCGTGATATTTTTATACGCCACGGTTCCGAATGCGGGAAAGCGGAACTCAAAATGGGGATGAAAATGTTCGGTTGTCAGGCGGTATCCGTTTTCGTTGAGGTCGTGAAGGACTTCAGATAGATCATCATCCACAAAATGGGGGAGCATGAACCGGTCCTGTAAAAGGGTTCCCCATCTCACCAGCGGCTGCCGATAAGGCTGCTTCCAGAACCAGGCCACCAGTATTCTGAGCAGAAGCTGCTGAACCAGGCTCATCCGGGCATGGGGCGGCATTTCAAATGTCCGAAGCTCTAAAAGCCCCAGACGTCCCGAAGATGAATCCGGAGAGTACAATTTGTCGATGCAGAATTCTGTTCTGTGGGTGTTGCCGGTCACGTCTGTCAGCAGGTGTCTGAAAAGGCGGTCGACAAGCCATGGCGGGCAGGTGTCATACTGCCGGATCTGGCGGTCGAGTTCATGAAAGGCGATCTCCAGTTCGTACAGGCTGTCGTGCCGGGCCTCGTCCACTCTCGGCCGCTGGCTTGTCGGGCCGATGAAAAGACCTGAAAACAGATACGACAGAGATGGATGATTGTTAAAGTAGGCGACAAGACTTCTCAATAGATCCGGACGCCGCAGGACAGGGCTGTCGACTGGGGTTAGGCCGCCGATCACGATATGGTTTCCCCGCCGGTGCCGGTATGTCGACCGTCCAGCAGAAATTTTCCGTTCCCAGCCGGTTGAGCCGGGCAATGTCGTATAGATCCGTGGTGGTTTTCACAAGATCTTCCCATGTCGGCGCCGGGTGAATGTTGACTTCCAGAACACCCGGGTCCGGAGTGATTTTCATGACATTGAGATTCGGATCAAAGGGGGGCAGATACCCTTCAATAGTAACCGGCATTTTTAAGTTCTGTGCTGTTTTTTCCACGGCACTGATCAGTTCAAAGTAGTGATCCGCCTTTTCCAGCGGGGGCATGAAAACATACAGCCTGCCGTTACGGTGCTGGACACACAGCGCCGTTCGGATGATCTCTTTGGCGGAACTGCCTTTTGACAGGTCGGGCAGCGGTTCTTCAGGTACGGCAGCCTTTTTTTCTTTTTCAACTGACGATGAGACGGGATCTGCAGCATTGCCAGGGATACCGGGACCGCTTTGATGCGTGCGATATGCCATGGGGTCTGTCTCAATAAGATAAGGGTAGTCCGCCTTTGAAACCCACGGCAGTCCATCCATCGGCAGCCTTAAACCGATGGGTGAATCACCCGGTAAAAGGAACAGCTCGCCGCTTTTAAAAGGCCAGGGGCCGGTTTTCCAGGATCCGTACTGGATCGGCAGCACATACCCGATGACCTGCCCAAGATCCTTTTCAAACACGGCAGTCATCCTGGCCCGTTCTTCAGGGTCTTTCAGCTTTGAGTCTGACGGGTCAACGTTGACCGGCAGCCGTCTTTCTTTATACAGAAAATAGAAAATGTCTTCATAGGCAGGACGGACATACTGGTCCGTGATACCAAGAACCTGGACCAGACCTTTGATGAATCGTTTTGCATCATCCGGCCCGAAGCCGTAGTCTTTTGATTCATCCGCGATCAGATCGTCGTGGGTCCAAAGCGGTGTTCCGTTTTTTGCCCAGATGCAGGTAAAGGCCCACCGGGGAAGGGATTCGCCGGGATACCACTTGCCCTGGCCCAAATGCAGGAGCCCGCCCGGCGCCCATTTTTTTCTTAAATCCGCCATCAAATCGAGAGAAATCTTTTTTTGGCAGGGCCGACAGCTTCTGTGTTCCATTCCGGTCCGTCCATGTCATCGATGGAAACAAAGGTCGGTTCACCGCCCATGGTCAGCCGGACATCCATGTCTTCAAGTTCTTTGTCAACACGATAGCCTAAGGCCAGCGCCTCCTGCCAGATTTTTTCCGGATAGGGTCTTGTGGCGCGGGGGCTTTCAAAATCCGGGTGACACGCATGTCATGGTTGAAATCCACCTCGCATTTTCCAGTGCGCCTGTCACAGGGGCAGCGCTTTGCGGTTCCGGTGATGCGGCCAGTGGGATATGGCCTTCTCCTGCCAGAAGACCCGAGGTCGGATCAAGGCCGATCCAGCCTGCACCCGGAATATAGACTTCGGTCCAGGCGTGCAGGTCGGTGAAATCGTTTTCCGGCCCGGACGGGCCGTCCAGGGATTTGACATCCTGGGCCAGCTGGATCAGGTAGCCGGATACAAACCGTGCCGCAAGGCCCAGGTGTCGTAATATGTGAACCAGAAGCCATGCCGAATCCCGGCAGGAACCTCTTTTAAGGGTCAGGGTCTGTTCAGGAGACTGGATATTGGGTTCCAACCGGATCATATATTTAATGTGGTTTTGAAGCTGCTGGTTGAGTTCCACCAGAAAGTCAATGATCTGTTTTTTCTGTGTATTAATGGCTTTCAGGTATGCTTTAAATTGTTTTTCCGGTTCAGGGACGTTAAGGTAAGGCTCAAGATCCTTTTTCAGGGATACCGGATAATCCAGCGGGAAATGGTCGGCATCGGGTTCCAGAAAAAAATCAAAAGGGTTGATCACCTTCATGTCTGCCACAAGATCAATTTCCACCTTGAATTCATTGCATTTTTCAGGAAAGACCAGCCGGGCCAGATAATTGCCGAAAGGATCCTGCTGCCAGTTGATGAAATGCCCGGCCGGTGTGATTTTCTGGCTGTAGCTCAATATGGAAGTCCGGCAGTGCGGAGCCGGCCGAAGCCGGACGATCTGCGGGCCCAGTGAAATTTTCCGCTCATATGTATAACGGGTCTTGTGGTGCAGGGCGACGTGAATGCTCATAATTATATATCTCTAATAAAAATATCAAAAAACGGACGAATGGTTATGGCTGATTTTTTGTAATTTATCAATTCTAATTGCTATTGAATACTTTCATCAAGCGAAACAGAAGGCTTAAGTTTGAAAAAAGAATCAATAACGGAAACATCGACATTGTTGAGCCGGCTTTGAAAATCATCCAGAAATTCATGAAGTCCCTGTGAAAAAACATCTTGCATGTCAGTGTAATCCAGATCCGCCTTGAGACGGCCCAGTGTCTTTTCAGCCGGATTGGAAATTGTACCGACCGGCGTACCGGTGATCAGGTGCAGTGAACCCTGGGCTTTTCCCACGCAGTAACGGATAGCACGTGGAAACTGTTCGTCAAAAATCAGAAATTCAGCAACATTTCTGGGTGAAATTCGATGGATTTTTTTACGGTACATTTCAAGGGCACTGGCTGATTTTAACACAGCCATCCACTGAATGTTGTCATAGGGCGTTCCCACGTAATCCATCTTGGGAAGCAGTAAAAAGTATTTTACATCCAATATTCTCGATGTCTTGTCCGCACGTTCCAGCATCAGACCCATCCGGGCAAAATGCCAGGCTTCGCCGTGGGACATGGTGGAATACAACAGGCCTGAAAACATATGACCGCGCATCTTGATGATGTGAAAAAATTTATGGGGATCGTCCACGGCCAGCGTCAGGCTGCCCGGTTCCTTGAGATCCAGGTAATAACGGTTAAGCTGTTCCCACATTTCTGACGAAATAATTTCACGGATGGATCGGGCATTCTCCCTGGCATAATAGAGGCAGGAAATAATAGAGTTCGGGTAATCGCGGTCAAACGCCAGAAACCGGATGACATTTTCCTCATTATATTCTTTATATCGTCTTTCAAATTCTTCATGATCACCTGTAACCTGGACCATGGGTTCCCACAATCCCCCCTGAAGGAGGGCATGTCCAGCAGCAGGTTAAGGTTGACGCCTAAAAATCGGGCGACATTTTCAGCCCGTTCGACATATCGGCACATCCAGTATACGGAATTTGCAACTCTGGAAAGCATTTTTATTTCATCCTTTTCTATTCGTTCTTTAAATCGACCACCCAGGTGTCCTTGCTGCCGCCGCCCTGTGAGGAATTAACGACCAGTGACCCCTTTTTAAGCGCCACGCGGGTCAGGCCGCCGGGCAGAACGTAAATATCATCACTGTATAATATATACGGACGCAGATCCACATGCCGCCCCTCAAATTCATCTCCGATAATTGTCGGTGTCCTGGAGAGCATGATCGTCGGCTGGGCCATGTAGTTTCTGGGATTTTCCTTGATAAGGTCTGCAAATTTTTCTCTTTCCGCGTTTGATGCATGCGGTCCGATCAGCATGCCGTATCCGCCGGACTCATTGGCAGCTTTTACCACCAGGGACTCCAGATTTTCCAGGACGTATTCCCTGTCTTTTTTATCCCAGCAGATATAGGTTGGTACATTCGGCAGAATGGGATCTTCTCCGGTATAGTATTTTATGATTTTAGGCACATAGGCATAAATCACTTTGTCATCGGCGATCCCCGTACCCGGGGCATTGGCCAGCGCCACGCGACCTTCTTTGTAAACCTCCATGATTCCGGGAATACCAAGGACCGATTCAGGGCGAAACACCTTGGGATCGATGAAATCATCATCAATTCTTCGGTACAGGACATCGACCCGCTTATAACCCCTGGTCGTGCGCATGTGGACGAAACCATCAAAAACGGTAAGGTCCTGGCCTTCTAAAAGTTCCACCCCCATCTGCTGGGCAAGGAAGGAATGCTCAAAATAAGCGGAGTTATAAATTCCGGGGGTTAGCACACCGATGGTCGGTGACTGGACATTACCAGGCGTCAGATGTTCCAGCATTTCCAGGAGGAGGTTGGGATAATCTTCGACAGGGCGGACTTTGGATGCCTGGAATACCTGGGGGAAAGTCCGCTTCAGAACCTGGCGGTTTTCCAGCACATAAGACACACCGGAAGGGCACCGCATATTGTCTTCAAGGACATAGAACTGCCCTTTGTCATCCCGGACAAGATCGGTCCCGGTGACATGGCACCAGATGTTTTTTGGGGGGTCAAATCCTTCACAGGCTTTTCGATAAGTCTTGCTGGAAAATATAATCTCTTCAGGAATAATCTTGTCTTTGATTATTTTTTTGTCATGGTAAATGTCGTGGATAAACTGGTTCAGGGCCCAGATCCGCTGCTTGAGTCCGGATTCGATCGACTGCCAGTCGGTGCCGTCCACAATCCTTGGAATCATATCAAAGGGAAAGATTTTTCAGTCCCCTGATCATTGCCGTAAACAGCAAAAGTGATTCCCATCTGGAGCAGCATGGCTTCGGCTGCCTTCTGCCGCCGCATCAGGTCGGTCTTCGGCATTGAATTGAGCATATTGACCAGCAGCTTGGCACCCGGTCGGGCCCGTCCGTCGGCTTGGAGCAATTCATCAAAAAGCCCTGTGTATCATATCTGTCAAAATTCATATTTCCGGATTTCTCCCTTCAGGCAAAGGCCCTGAGCGTGGTTGGCCTAGTTCTTTATTCTAACTCAATTTTCGGGTTTATAAATTGCCGGCTAACTTTCGTTTTTCTAACAAATCGGTACATTGCCGTGCTGTAGTCACAACCGCATCAAAAAGGCTATCGCTGTTTTTTCACAATAGTGACCAAGCTTTTCCAATTGGTTGCCGATAAGTGTCATTATCCTGTATAGCGTAGTTATTGTCAAATATTGTGTATGGCGCCAGGCAACGTATCTGTCCTGTTCGACACATTTTACAAATTTAACCCCTGTAATTAACAATCCCAATTTTTCATGATGGTGCAATCGAACCCACCTTTTCTGTGCGGATTCACAAAGCTTAAAGGCCATAGACAAAACTGTCTTGGATGAAAAACAGTTCCTGACTTTTGCTGTTCTCCATTTTGCGATGGTGAAGATTGATTCGATTGGATTACTTGTCCTTATTCCGCCAATACTCAGCTGGAAAATCATAAAAATTCAAGAGGACATCACGATCTTTCACTAGGCACTTTGTTGTATCGGGGTACTTGGCCTCATATATTTTTAAAATGAATCAAAGGATTTTTCACCATCCCGGCTATCACCGATGATGACCAAATGCATTGGCTATCATCCATTCTGACATTCCAGTAGACACCATCAGTATTTGCGCTTCTCTATGTTTGCAACTGCAGGAGAATTACACCTGGTTCGGATGAAAAATCCGGTGGGATCGCTTCAACAGGTCGTCGGTTTCCTGTATGATATGCTGATAGACCTCTTTGTTGATCCTGCGGTAGAGATCCACATTTTTCCTGATGGGGGTAAACGTGTCCCTGAGGCGCACCATATGGGCGACGGCTTCCTGCCGGTTGTCATAGATCCCCAAGGCCAGCGCGGTGCAGATGGCCGCCCCAGGCTGGCGGAGCCGTTGACCACGTTTCTGTAGGCCGGCACCCAAAGACATCGGCAAAGATCTGCATGAACAATTCCCCGTTTGATCCACCGCCGCTGACGATAATACGGGTCAGTTCCGCGCCCATTTCATCACACATGGCCTGGGTGTTGTTTTTCATGGTCAGGGCAATGCCCTCCAGAACCGAGCGGAACATGTGGATTCCTTTGTGGGTGCTGTTGAAACCGATCATCATGCCCCGATCATGAAGACGGGAGGGGTTGGGCAGCCAGTTGAGCACGGTATACAGGCCGTCACAGCCGGCAGGAACGTCGGCGCCGGCGGCATTCAGGTAGGCTTCCGGGGAAAGCCCCATGCGGTCTGCGGCCGCGACCACGTCAGACCCCATGAGTTCCTTTACCCAGGTCACCGTGGCCATTCCCCTGCGGATGCCGTTGCTTTCATACATGTATTCACCCGGGACTGCGCCCGGGTTGCTCCAGTAATGATTCATGCCGATGCTGGATTTCGTTCCCATCATCATGGAAGTAATATAGGTGCCAAGGGATACGAGCACGGTGCCGTCATCCTCCAGGCCGGCGCCCAGGCCCTCCACGGCTTTGTCATTTGCCGTGGACACGACAGGGATGCCTGCGGGCATGCCGGTGGCCCGGCTGGCGGTTCCGTGATGGTTCCCAGCACGCCGGCCGGATCCACCAGATCAAAGAGCATCTCCCGGGGGGGGTGTATGCATTGAACTGCGCCTTGTCCTCGTACCAGTCCAGGGTATCGGGATCGATGGGCCAGGGCCCCACGTAATTGGAACGGGTGTCCCTGGTTTCGCCGGTCAGACGGTGGGTCAGGTAGCCTGTGGCCGTGGTGACATAGCACACCGCACCGTCCTCGTGGCGGTAGGGGGCAGCAAGCCGCAGGTCCATCCAGCTCTGCACCGGAGATACCAGGGTTCCGTCCGTACGCAGCAGTGCCCGGCAGCACCGGATCGAGCAAAGGCCCACGCCGATGACCTGATGCCTGTCTGTGTCAAATTTTCAAACAATCTGCGGCAGGCTGTTTTCAGGCTCTCCCACAGGTCATCGCCCGGATGCTCGGCCCGGGAGTCTCCGTAAAATGAATGGGCTGTAGCCGGACTGATTCTGAACAGATTTCATGGCCTATGGTATCAAAAACCGCCACCTTGGTGCTCTGGGTGCCGCCATCGATGGCAACGATATATTTTTTTTCATGGTGCATCCTTTTCAACCAAGCAACCGTGTTCAGGTGATTACCGCATCAGATAACCGCCGTCCACGGTCAGCACGGTGCCGTTCACATAGTTGGCTGCATCTGAACACAGAAAAATGCAGGCCCCCATGAGATCAGCGGTCCATCCCCAGCGGTTGGCCGGGATATGGGCAAGAATCTCGGCGTTGCGTTTCGGATCATTCCGGGTTTTTGCCGTGAGTTCCGTGGCAAAGTACCCCGGTGCAATGGCGTTGACCTGTATGTTGAATCGGGCCAGTTCATCGCACATGGATTTGGTCAGTCCGACAATACCGTGCTTGGTGGCGGCATAAGCCGGAGACCACTGCCCGCCCAGAAACGAATACAGGGAGGCGATGTTGATGATCTTCCCCCGCATCTGCCGGATCATGGGCTTGCAGGCCTCATGGGTCATCTCAAATGCCGCTGTCAGGTTGACGGCCACCATATGATCCCATTCCTTCCGGGTAAACCGGGTAACGTCTTCCACGTTGATGCAGATACCGGCGCAGTTGACCAGGATGTCAATACTGCCGAAGACGGCTGCACATTCTTCCACAATCCGCCGGCACTGGCCTTTAGATGTGATGTCAGCGTACAAATAATGGTAGGCCGTACCGCATTCTTCCACCCACTGCCGGGTGGTGCCGTCATCATCCATAATACTTGCGGCCATCACGTTGGCTCCCCCTTTTGCCAGGCAACGGACAACGCCTGTCCCAGTCCGCTGTTGCCTCCCGTGACAACGGCGTTTCCTGCCAGGGAAAAAAACCCATATTGAAATCCGTAAGTTCCATATTTGTATCCTCAATTCCTAAGTGTTTTTGCGTGGATTGCGTATCATCCTGTCCATGAGCTTTTCGATGAATTCACAGGCATCTCCTTGTACAACCATATCCGACAGGCTGCAGATGGGGGCGTGGGGCGACGTATTTACGGAGATGATGGATGCCGCTCCCCGCAGCCCGGCCAGATGCTGCATGCTGCCGTGAATGCCCAGCGCCAGGTACAACTTTGGTGAAACGGTTTTTCCGGACTGTCCCACCTGGATGTGCCGCTGGGCAATGCCCTGATCCACCAGTTTCCGGCTGGCGGCCACGGTCCCGTTCAGGCATCCGCCAGAGGTTTCAGTGCCGGAAAGCAAAGGGCTGCACCGCCGCCGCCGGCCACCAGCACCTCATAATCCCGGATATCCCGGGGTTCCAGGGGGCGGTCAACACCAAGGCGGGACAGGGTGCGGCGGGTTGTCACCGGCCGGATGTATTGGGTTATCCGGGTAGGTACCGTCTGTTTCGGGGCATATTCAAACGCATTGATGCGAATGGTCATCATCACGGGACCCGGGCCGTTCGGAAGGATTGTTTCAAGCATCGTTCCCGAACCGGTCGGCCGGGTGATTTCAAGACGGCCCCTTTGGACAGTGATGTCTGTCACACCGGTTGCCAGCCCTGTTTTGAGCCGCCATGCCAGCCGCGGGGCGAGCATCTTTCCCAGGGTGGTTCCGGGAATCAGGATGCTGTCGAATCCATGGGCCTGGTGCAGGGTTTCCAGGATCTCTGCCATGGCCCGGGAATCGTAATCATTCACCAGGCCTTGGGTCACCTGGATCACATGGTGAAACCGTCCTGCGACTGTTTCAGGCGATGCATCCACCAGGACCACATGGGATTCGAACCGGCCCCGGCCGTACATGCGGGTTGCCGCCGCCAGCAGGTCCGGTGTGCGTTCAGGGGTTTCCGTGTCCTGGAAAATGCAGGTTTTTTTCATCAGCACGCTCCTTTTTTTTCAAAAAGTCAAACACCTCAGTGATGCCGGCGTCATCAGTGCCCACGATCACCCGGTCCTTTTCCCCGTAGGTCACAGGGCATGATGCAGTCACACGGACCAGGGAGCCGGCACGGCCCACCTCGGACGCAGAAAAGCCCAGATCCCGGCTTGTGAGCAAAATCAGTTTCTCAGAAACCTCCCGGCGCAGGTCGGCTAATTTGACATAAGGAAGTTTGTAGCCGCTTTCCCGGGTCAGGCTCAGGACGCCGGGCATGGCCATTTCATAGGTAGTCACGCCGGCCTCATCCACGGCCTGGAACACGGCTTTTGTGCGGTCGAACCGGTCCGGATCGATCCGGATGACCCCTATCATCTGATCCAGTCCGAGGCTTTCGGCGATCTGCACAGGCACCTGGGCGGAGCCCTTGTCCAGGGAATGGCTGCCCGTCAGCAGACAGTCACAGGGTCGGCTGGCAATATACCTGCCGAGCACTTTACTTGTCACAAAACCGTCGCTGTCTCTAAGCCCTGGATCCCAGATCAGCGTGCCCCGGTCAACTGCAAATCTCAGCAGGTCCTCCATGTGGGGGCGGACAGACAGGGGGCCCATGGTCACCACCTCGATCTGGACTCCGGGGTCGCCGGACTTCACTGCCAGGGCAAAGGCCAGGGCGCAGGCGTCGTCCGGATTCAGTATCTGCCGGTTAGGCCCGGCGATGAGGCGGTCCGGGTCAGGAACAAATTTGACGGCGCAAATGAGCTTCATGGGCATCGGTTGTCAGATATCTTATCCATTCCTTACTGCTGGTATTTCTTCCCTTCGGCCTGGGGATAGATGGTGCCGAAATTCATGATGCCGTTGGGATCAAAACTCTGTTTGAGTTTCTCCAGCATATAATAGGCGGAACCGTGTTCCTCTTTGGTCCATTCGTTCCTGAATTTACCGATCCCGTGGTGATGGCACATGGATCCGCCGAACTTGAGGGTCTCTTCAACAATGATCCGCTGCAGCGGGTGGTGGTAGACCCGCATCTCGTCCTCAGGAGTGCAGTGGATGCGGTAGTTATAGACAAAGTACATGTTGGTGCCGTTGATATAGCTGTGGGAGGAATGGCCCCCCAGCATGGTCAAATCGTGGGCCCGGGGGTATTCCTCACGGATCCGCTGCATCACGCGGTTGTAGATCTTTGTGATGGTTTTCCAGTCAGCGGAAATCTCGGTGGTGAACCCGGAGTGAGAATCATTTTCCTTCATTCCCTCAAACTCATCGTCAATGTCTTTCTGGGACCAATTCAGGCTGTTGAACCATTCTTCGATCAGCTTCGGATCCACGGGTTCGATAATGCCGTCCTTAAATTTTTCCATGGCCGTTTCAATGGCATCGCAGGTCGCATCCACAATGCCTTTGGGGCCTTCGCTCATGAAAAGGAGAACGCATTTGTTTTTATGAAAATGATAGAAGTGCTGGGCCGCATCTTCTTCAGAATACGCCCGGGCCACGGACGGGCGGAATCCGTTGACCATCACCTCCCGCAGCACCTGAATGCCGGTTTCCATATCCTTGATCAGATACCCGTGAAATCGGTTGTTCTCAGGATAAAACCGGAACAGCTTCACCGTCACTTCCGTGATATAGCAGAGCGTGCCCTCGTTGCCGATGGCAATATGCCGGATATCCGGACCGCCGGACCGCCTGGCCACGTTCTTGATCCGGGCAATATGGCCGTCGGGAAACACGCACTCCAGTCCCACCACCATGTCTTCGATTCCCCCGTACAAGGTGGAGAACTGCCCGATGCTCCTGGTAGACACCAGCCCGCCCAGCTTTGCCACAGGTTTGGACTGGGGGGAGTGACCCGTGGTCAGTCCCTTTTCCCTGGCAGCATCCTCCAGCATCTGGAGGGGAACGCCTGCCTGTGCCGTGGCCTGCATGTTATAAGTATCGATTTTTAGTATCTTGTCCAGGTGCAGCGTATCGATGACCACGGTGTTATCCTTCCAGTTTTCCAGCCCCCCTTCGGTGGCTGTTTTACCGGCCCGGGGGATCACGTTGACCCCGTGCTGGTTGCAAAAGGACAACACCCGGCTGACTTCTTCGGCCGTTTTGGGATACACAATGGCCGCGGGCACGGGCACATCCAGGGCCTGCCTGGCCTTGGCGTATTTCTTGTACCGGTCTGCCGAGGCATCATACAGGTCTTTGCTGTCTGTATTCACCTGGGATGGCGAAAGAATCTGGCCTAACGCTTGAATTATATGTTCCTTGTCCACTGGCGGACCTCCTGAGTCTGAATGGTGTTTGGCAGAATCTGATGATCCTCCCTGTTTTTGGAGATGTGTAAATACTAAAGGGATGGCGGAACAGTGTCAATAAAAAATGGAAATTTTTCCATTATATTGCATAAAAATAAATTAAAATGGAAAAATTTCCATTTTCTCTGCGATAAAAGGATGCTATAGTTTGCTATTGTTTAACCGAAACGGTGATCGAAAAAATGATTAATCTGGACTTAAGCACGCTGAACCCGCTGGAGAAAAAGATCCACAAACAGATGATCCGGCACAGCAAGGCCATTCCTTTCATTCGGATCAACCAGGCAGCCGAGTTCTGTCAGTGTTCCGTGTCCAAGATATCCAAGTTTGTCAAAAAAATGGGATTCAGCAGCTACAGGCAATACCTGGATTTTCTGTATGGAAAGGATATTCCCCCTGCCGCAGGTTCAGATGAGTTGAACCGGGTCCGGTCTTTTATCGACACTTTTGACAACGGCATGGTTGATGACCTGTTGTCGCTGATTGACCAGCATAAAAAATAATTTTTTCGGGTACGGTCCTTCGCTGCTCTGTGCCCGGTACTTTGAATACCGGTTCCAAAATTGCTCGGACAAGCTTGCCATGGCGGTCTCTGACGTGGTGACCCTGAACAACATGGTGGATGACTCCACCCTGCTGCTGATCATCACGGAAACCGGCCGGTTTCAATCCTTCCAGGACGTCTATGAAGGGGCAAAATGTAACGGCGGCACCGTGGTTATTCTTGTTGAGGAATACAACACAGCTCTTTTCAACCAGTGCGATAAAATCTTTTGGCTTTCCCGCATCTTACAGCCGGCACATCTCAAGCCATACGAAAAATCACGTACGCTTTTTTTATTTTTCTTGAGGAAATCATTCAACGCCTGCTGCCGAAAAATGAGGTTTCTCGCATCTGCCGAGTGGGGCCGGATTTTTGGGCCTCGGTATTCAACACTCTTAGCCCGACTTTTCGGTTACAGATTATAGAGCACTTTAATCACAGAATTTATCATTTACCCGTCCCGTGTTAGGGCACTACTTTTGTTCAAAATTGTTTTAATCACCTGGCCGGGATTTAAACCTATCTCCAAAGTTTTATAGATTTCTTGTTGTCTGGGTTCGGGCCGTGTACTTTTTCTGATACGGACGGTTTGCCCGTCCTTGGATTGCATTGAAACCGGCACCCGGCTCTGGCCTTCGGGCTGATTTCTCAGTTGAGTCCAGCTACTGCTGATCTGTGATTGTTTCAACCGATATCGAACGCTGTGGACCAGGTGGTATGCCACAGCGTTTTCTCGTCCGGATCTTTATGGGACGTTCCCAGGCAGTATACACCCGGCAGGTCCTTCCGGGTGTTCTGGCTGGTTCGACGTTTCCAGGTCAGCTGGACGGCATTGCCGGTTTGTTCGTCTTTGACGACATTGACCCGGTATTGACCGAAGACCCTCGAATACCGCTGCTTAAGACGTCCGATTTTCTCCAGTACTTTATCGGGTATCCTTATTCTTCAAAAGCTGAACAGATGCTGAATACATTTTGTATAGATTCATCTTGCCGAAATCAAAATTTATCGGCTTTCCCAGCCCCGAAATATCCCGAAGCCAGTGAAGCGTTGCCCGTTTACTAGCCGGTCGACACATACGGCCGATAATACTGCCAGTGGCCGCAGCCAACTGCGGGCCATTGAATCCGTGTCGCCAGTTCAGACCAATGCTCATGTGGCAGTGAGAACCCCGTACTCAGATTGAGAAGGGTATGCTGATTGAATTTATAGAGAGCCATTTTACGCAGGGCAATAAAATGTCCAGAGCGTGTTTCAGGTCTGTCATCAATAAAGAGATTTAAAGCGAGATTTCTGCACAATGCCAGTTGATTAAAAGTCTGAAATTCTCAGATCGTTTATCCGGAGAGTTGCCTGTTATGCCAATTTGGCATGCAAGTCAAACCGTTCCTTTTGTGTTTTTGTATTTTCGCTAAAACCGGGCGCTCCGGGTCGGGCAGGGCGCCAAACCCGTGATACCTTTGATGTCATTGGCTGCCGGAGAACAATTGCCGATTTCTTTGGTTCGGCCTGCCATAGATTTAAAAAATTAAGGTGATCAATAAATTTGGTTGACTTCCGTATAAAAGAAAGATATGGACATACTTATCAGACAAGCAGATGTCTGAATAGCAGATAACATACAAGGAGGTTTCCTGCGGGCGACAAATGAAACCGATCAAAAAAACACCGGTTGTCAGACAGTGTCATCGATGCCATTAAGGAGATGATTCAAACGGATGGGTTCGGCCCCGGCGACAAATTTTATTCTGAAAATGAGCTGACCAAAATACTTGGGGTCAGCCGATCGTCGATCAGGGAAGCTATCAGAATTCTCGAAGTCACTGGTCAGGTGACTGTCCAGCATGGAAAAGGTGTGTTTGTCTCTGATACCGATGCCATGAAGCTGCAACCATTCATTTACTGGCTGAAAACCAATGAACAGTCTTTAGCTGACCATTTTCAGGTACGGCTGATCATTGAATCGAAAACTGCGGCGTTTGCCGCAGAAAAAGCGGATGCCGAAGATATTCGGAAAATAGAACGGACCCTGGATGAATTTTTCAGGAATGCCCGGCTTGATCGCACAGCCGATGTGATCGCACAGGACCGGAATTTTCACCGGCAGCTTGCCGGAGCCACCAAAAATAAAACCCTTCACATGTTGATGACCTCCTTGACCACTTCTCAGCCCACCGGATGGATTTCCAGCCTGCACACACCCGGGAGAATTGAAAAAACCATTCACGAGCACCAGGCCATTCTCGATGCTGTCGTCAGCCGGAATCCTTCCGCTGCCGAGGCAGCCATGGTCCGGCATTTGGACAACGCCTTAACCGAGATTCGCCGTCACATGAACAGCGATCTGAAACAATGATTATATGGGGAAGTCATGTCACTGAAAATTACCACACTGATTGAGAACAGCCCAGGGGAACACAAGGCGCTGGTGTCGGAACATGGGCTGTCATTTTTTGTCGAATCGAAAGGGTTTTGTATGGTTTTTGATACGGGACAGTCAGGCCGGTTCATGGATAATGCCGACCGCCTGAATATCGATCTTGGCAAGCTGGACGTTGTGGCGCTGAGCCATGGCCACTACGATCACTCCGGCGGATACCGCGCCCTGGTTGAAAAGTCACCCCATTCAATCTTGTATACGGGCAAGGGATTTTTTAATAAGAAATACGGTGTCAACGGTCCGGTTTGTGAGTTTTTGGGGAACGATTTCGATGCTGCCTTCCTTGCTGAAAAAGGAATTCAGCACAAAGAAATTTCAGAACCTTTAACGGAGATCAGCCTGGTGTGTATCTGGTCACCGCGTTTCCGCAAATTTTTGAAGATGAGGCGATTAATCCACGCTTCATGGTGTCAATGAACGGTCGGCTGGAGCAGGATCGGTTCGAGGATGAGATTGCCGTTGTTATGGATACGGACAAAGGTGCGGTGGTGTTGCTCGGATGCTCACACCCGGGCATGAAGAATATGCTTGCCGCTGTCCGGGAACGGCTTGAAAGACCCATTTACGCTGTTTTGGGGGGAACCCACCTGGTGGAATCCACAAAGGAAAGCCTGGTGCGATCCATGGCTTTTTTTCAGGAGCAGGATATCAAAGTGATTGGAGTCTCCCATTGCACCGGTAACGCTGCTGTTGACCAATTGTCCGAGTTTAACCCTCATTTTGCGGTCAACAGGACGGGAACGTCACTGTTCCTGGAGTGACATTCGGTATAACGGCCGTGGACCGTGTCTAATTTTTTGTTCCGGGCATGGCCAGCAACAGCGTGTGAAAGGACTCTAAAACATACAGGGGTTCTTTGATATAAACCGTGCCAATATTTACCGACTGAACAGACGGACGAATCAGGCACATACAACTCAAGTTGGAGAGGAGAAAGCATGGGCACTCTGAAAAAAAAATGCAGTATCTTGATGATGGGCCTTCTGGCAGTGATGTTAATGGTAATGTTCGCGGGACAGGGGGTGTGGGCAGCCGATAAAATTATCTGGAAATCATCCGGGCATGGCCCGGCATCGGATCCTTCCCAGATCTATCATGACAAACTCTGCCATGCCATTACCGAAGCCACTGGCGGGCGTCTGACCGTCAAACCGTTTGTGGGCGGCTCCATCGTTCCGGCCTACAAGGAGCTGGATGCCGTTGACAACGGGGTTCTCCAGATGGCTTACACCTGTCCGATGTACAATTTAGACAAATGGCCGGCAGCCGGGCTCATCAGTTCCAGACCCGGCGGTCTTCCCGGCGAGGCTCTCAGGACCTGGTTCAACTACGGCGGAGGAGCTGATCTGTTGAACAAAATGATGACTGGATACAATGTCATGACATTTCCCGGGGCACTGTCTCCACTGCCGGAAGAGGTGTTTTTCACTCAAAGGTAAAACTGGAAACTCTGGATGACTTGAAAGGCCTTAAAGCACGTTGTATGGGAGACGGTGGTGAAATCCTGAAACGCATGGGAGCGGCGACCGTTATTATTCCGGGCGGCCAGCTTTATGAGGCCATGCAGCGGGGTACCATTGACGCTTTTGAATACTCCACCCTGGCATCCAACTGGAAAATGCATTTCAACGAAGTGGCCCCGTATGTGTATCTTTCTCCCACTAGCTCCCAGTGATCCTCAGGTGTTTTTCGTCAATAAAAAAGCCTGGGAGAAGCTGCCTGCCGATCTTCAGGCGATCGTGAAAGCATGCATTGATAAATACACTCAGGCACAGCATGAATATTTGGTGTATGAGTCGGTCAAGGCAGTGGATAAATTCAAGGAGGCTGGTAACGAGGTGTTCAAGGTGCCTGCTGAGATCGAGGATGCATTAACGGCTGAGGCTGATAAGTTCTATGAAGAGAAATCTAAATCCGAAGATCCGATTTTTGGCGAAATCTACTATTCGATGAAGGCGTTTGGAGAAGCATATAGCGCCATAAAATGACCGTTTAAACTAAAGGGGATGGATGCAGATGTCTGCCACTGCCCTGATGAAATGGCGCGGCAGACGTCTGCTGCATCCCAAGAGAAAGGTTCTATCAGACCTGTCAGAGGTACAATATGGGTAAATTGATCAAGATCCTCAAGATGATTGACTGGCTGAGCGAAACAGCCGGAGCCGTCGGTAAATGGTTTGCCCTGGTTTTGGTGGTGGCCGGTTCGTACGAAGCCATTGCACGACACTTTTTCAATGCCCCCACCATCTGGGCCTATGATACCATGTGCATGGCCGGCGGCGTGATATACATTCTGGGGGCGTCGTATAATTACCTGCACAATTCCCATACCCGGGTGGACATCATTTATACGGCCCTGTCTCCAAGAAAAAAGGCACTGATGGACGTGGTCTGCGCCCTTTTGTTTCTGTTTCCGCTGATGACGGTGATGTTCAAACTTGCCGTGGACTGGGCGGTGAAAGCCTGGCGGATCAATGAAGTGATGTTCACCAGTTTCTGGTACCCGCCAGCAGCCCCTTACCGGAGCCTGTTCGCCATTGGCCTGTTGCTGCTGATTCTGCAGGGACTGGCCAAATTTATCCGTGACCTGTACCTGTTGATAAGAGGTGAAGAAATTGGTTGAACTCAGCCCTGAAGTCGTTGCGATTCTCATGCTCGGCGGGGTCCTCACCCTGGTCCTTACGGGATTTCCCATCGCGTTCGTTATCGGAAGTGTTTCGTTTTTTGTGGGAATTGTGGTGTTCGGTCCAGTCACAACGTTTCATATTCTGTACAGCCGGTTCTATGACCTGTCCCTGAATTACCCCTATCTGGCCGTTCCCCTGTTCACCTTTATGGGGGTGGTGCTACAGCATTCAGGAATTACCAAGGAACTTTATGAAAGTCTCTACGATGCACTGGGGGGGTTGAAAGGGGGGTTGGCCGTAGTGACGATCGTGTTCGGAACAATCCTGGCCGCCTGCCTGGGAGTGATCGCTGCATCGGTAACCATCCTGACACTTATCGCTCTGGGGCCCATGGTGACCCGGGGATATAATAAACCCCTGGCCGCTGGGACCATAGTGGCTTCAGGGACCCTGGGGATTCTCATTCCGCCGAGCATTATGCTGGTGGTGTACGGTCCCCAGGCCGGGATTTCCATTGGGCAGATGTTCATGGGCGCCGTGTTTCCGGGCATTATCCTTTCAGGGCTGTATGTCACCTATGTGGTGGTCCGGTGTTACTTCAACCCGGAATTGGGTCCATCTCTGCCTGCGGATCAGATTTCAAAGTTCGACATGAAAAAATTCCTTCGCTTGATGAAATCACTGGCTCCACCCATACTGCTTATTATGGCTGTGCTCGGGACCATTTTTTCCGGGGTGGCCCCCCCACTGAGGCATCTGCCGTAGGATGCTTGGCAGCTGTCTTGTTGACGGTATTTTATGGCCGGTTCAGCCTGGAACTGCTGAGTCATGCCACCAGGGAAACGCTGCGTGTCAGCGCTTTTGTGGTCATGATCGCTGCATTGTGCTATGCGTTTGTGGGTATTTTTATGAATGCCGGTTCAGGGGATGTGGTTTCGTCCATGATTATGGCTGTTCCTGGCGGGAAATGGGCATCGTTCGCCATGATCATGCTCATCGTGTTTCTGCTGGGTCTGTTCATCGAATGGATCGGTATTGTGTTCATCATTGTCCCGATTTTTTCCCCAATCCTGGAGACTTTGGGGTTCAATCCCCTGTGGGCGGGCATGATGATCTGCATCAACCTGCAGATGGCGTTTCAGACTCCCCCCATGGCCATGTCGATATTCGTGCTCAAGGGTGCAGCCCCTCCGGAACTCGGACTCACCATGTCCGATATTATCAAAGGGGTGATTCCGTTCGTTCTGATCATCATGCTGACACTGGTTCTGTGTACCGTTTTTCCGGAAATCATTACCTGGCTGCCGGAAAAGATGATCGGACCGTCCCATCGTTGATCGATGAACATAATGAATGGAAGTCGATCGCATCGAAAATGAAAAGGAATCATAGAAGTGGCACATGATAGCAATATGAACTGTGACGACCCCTTGTGCCAGCTTGAGGCGATTTTCAAAGCTGGTCTTGCCCGGGTGGATCCGTTTCAGATGATCATGGATCATGTCCAGTTGACAGGAACCGTTCTCGAGATTGACCTGGAAGACAATCACCGGCAAATCGACCTCTCCGGATTTCGACAGATATTTGTCATCGGTGCGGGCAAGGCCACAGCTCCCATGCCCGGGCCGTTGAAATGATCCTGGGTGACCGCATTACCAAGGGCCTTATCGTTGTCAAGTATGGACACACACAGCCGTTGAGCCGTATCAGAACGATCGAGGCCGGTCATCCCGAGCCGGATGAAAACGGTATGGCCGGGGCAAACGCGGTGATGGCCATGGCTGGGGATGCGGATGACACCACCCTGGTCATCACTCTGATTTCCGGAGGTGGGTCGGCACTGCTGCCTCTGCCCATGCGGTTTGACGCTGACGGCAATCAATTGGACATGGAATCCTATGTTCCGGGAAGATCGGATGAGGATGACGCAGTCCCGTTCCTGACCCTTTCCCACAAACAGGCGGTTACCCGGGAACTGCTCCGGTGCGGGGCGGATATCACGGAGATCAACTGCATCCGTAAACACCTCTCCGGTATCAAGGGGGGGCGGCTTGCCCACCAAATTGCGCCAGCGTCCAGCCTGAGTCTCATCCTTTCCGATGTGGTGGGCGATGACCTGAGTGCCATTGCCTCCGGTCCCACAGCACCGGACCCTACCACCTATCATGACGCCCTGTCCATTCTGAAGAAATACCAGATTGCCGACACCATTCCGGCCCCGGTCCGCCGGATACTGGAAATGGGAGCGGCTGGCGATGTTCCCGACACCCCTTTTCCCGGGGACCCTGTGCTGAAAAATGTTTGCAACCTTCTTATCGGCACCAACCGTCTGGCCATGTTGGCAGCTGGAGAAAAAGCCGAGGTCCTCGGATATGGGGTTGTCTACTTGACATCCCGGGTTACGGGAGAAGCAGCGGATGCAGCAAAATTTCTGGCAGGCATTGCCGTCGATACAGCACAAGCCGGAATGCTTGCCAAAACGCCTGTGTGCATCATTTCCGGCGGAGAGCCGGTGGTTACCCTCAGGGGCGGCGGCAAGGGGGGCAGAAATCAGGAAATGGCCCTGGTGTTTCTGTCAGAAATCCAGCGGGATATGTCCCTGTTCAGCCGCGTGACATTCCTGGCAGCGTCCACTGACGGCAACGACGGACCCACGGATGCAGCCGGTGCGTTTGCGTCTCAAAAAATACTGAAAAGGGCGGCTGAGCAGGGACTTTCCATTAGTGGGTACCTAAATAACAATGATGCCTATCACTTTTTCGAACAGATTGACGGGCTGCTTAAGACCGGACCCACCAACACCAATGTGTGTGATCTTCATATCATCCTGGTGACATCTTCCGCAACGGCGGCCCTGGGAGGGCATCAATAGTCACCACCGGTGTGATTTCACTTGTAATTCCGAAAATAAACGCTTCTGACAGCCAGGGTGGCGCTGAAACAAACACCAGAATTTCCCTAAACCGGATATCGTATTTTTCACACAAGTCCGATACCAATCTGTGGGAGTGACGCGTTGAAAATGATACGCTGCCTAAATATAAAGTTTTTGAGCTGAGCCAATTATTTTTTAGTGTTAGGGGATCTGTTGGGAACAGCGGGATAAAAAACAGCCAAAATCATCGTTTAAAACCAGCCACCTCTTGGAACGGACACACCAATCCGTGTCCGGTAAAACCAGATTCAAAAGACCGGTTGTTCAGACCTGAGTTAAGGCCAGGTTAAATTTTTGTTCGTGCCGATGATCACCTTTTTCGATAACTGTCACCCTCCATAGATAAGGATCGCGTCTGTGGATAGTTTTTTACCATCTGCCGAATCAGGTCTCGGAACGGATTCAGCTTTGATTCCTGGTTCGGCCGTTTTTGACAGGAGATATCCGGTTGCGCCAGATATTTTTTGACGGTTCCGCGATCCAACCCAAGCTGTCCGGCGATCTGCCTGATGAAAAAGTGCATGTTGTTCAACCGATGGGTTTCAAACACAGTTCGCTTGTCAGTTTTTGCCTTTGCCATATGGCCTTTCTGGTACGCTGACAGTCTGGTTCGGAGCAGTGAGTCTGAGATTTTTTTCGGAATAAAAAATACTGCACCCCAGGCAGGGGTCAGGTTCCATGTTCCCTCCCGAAAACCGGTTCAAGGCGAATTAAGAAGTATTTCATCCGGCACTTCCCGTAACAAGTATTGATGAACGATGTAATATCACCGGTTTGTCCGTGTGCATTTGCATTGTCAGGTGTTAATAGGCGGTCGGTTATCCACTAAAGAACTGATCACGAGTGTTTGGAGACCGTTGTTTTAGCCTCAGCGACCAATTCCTGATGTCGGAAATTTTCGGGATCTTCCGCAAGCGCCTTTTCCCCCCAAAAAAGGGCATTGGAAAAATCCTTTAGCTGGCGGTAGTTTTCCGCAACAGCATACAGCACATGTTTCAACGGGGCATTCCTGGTTTCAGGCGGAAAATCAAGCACTTTTTTGAAATCGGCAACGGCTTTTTCGTGATCCTTTTTAACGGTATAACAGCTTCCCCGTCCGATCAGGCTTTCCTCATCGTACGGGTCTATGATCAACGCGCTGGAATAAAACACAATTGCGTCGTCGATCCGTCCTTCGATTTCGGCAATTTTGCCAGATAGAAATAAGGGTTGTCACCATCCTCATGACGGTAGGCCAGGTCATTTTTGACAACAGCCTCAAATGCCCGGACAGCACCGATCCCGTCAGGTTTATGGAAACATTTTAGCCCCTCATCAAATAAATCAGCCGAAGAACGCGTTCTTTTTTTATCCATGATATTCCTTGCTGTAAGTGTGTCCCTCTGAGTCCCTTTGAGTATCGAGCATACCATGCCCATTGAATAGATGGAATCTTTTCTTCGGCAGACACCAAGGTGATGCGGCCTTTCGGAGGATTCCGCGTTAACGTGTTTAAATTCAAACCAAAACATCGCACGGCCTGGTCGATAGAATTTGGGAAAACAGTAATACGGACAGCGAGTCTGTCTGAAGATCTGTTTATTTCAAACGAATGCCGTCCGCCTTGTGAAGGGTAATGCGGCCCTGTTTGTAAAGATTGCCCAGGGCTTTTTTGAATTCCTTTTTACTCATTGAAAATGCCGCATGAATCTGTTGAGGGCTACTTTTATCGTGGCAGGGACTGAATCCCCCATTGGTTTCAAGAACCCGCAAAATTTTCAAGGCAGAACCCTTCACAGACGCATACCCCGGCTGCTTTAAGGTCAGATCCACCTTGCCGTCCTCTCTGATCTTCAGGACATATCCCCGGAACCGGTCTCCTATGGCCAGGTTTTCAAACGTCTCACTTTTATAAAGCATGCCCAGGCAGGTCTGATTAATGACCGCAGTATAGCCGATCGAGGAGATACTGTGGATGATTAAATCCACGGCCTCACCTGCAGCAAGGCTCCGGGCATCTCCGAGGCATAATTTTTCCATGAGTGTGGATCCGAAAACACGATGGGAGGATTTATCCAGAAAGAGCTTTACTAAGTGAGTTTCACCCGGCACCATCCGGCCTTGTTGTTCACTGCGGGGAATCAAAAGGTCTTTTTCCAGTCCCCAGTCCATGAAAACACCGAAAGCTGCAGTGTCCTTGACTTTGAGAGCCACAATATCCCCCACCACCCCGGCCGGCGCCAAGGTTGTGGCAACGGGCCGGTCCTCGGAATCTGTGTAGATGAAGACCCGGATCTTGCCGCCTTCGGCAAGATCTTCGGGTACGTATTTGTTGGGCAAAAGCACCCGGTCCCGGCCAAAGCTTAAATAGACACCATAGTCGGAGAAATTCTCCACAGGCAGGTCGTGGAACTGCCCCACCACAGCGTCGGGGTCCTGGGCCAGAAAGGGGTGGGACTGTCTGGACGAAGATCTGTTTTGCCCTTTCTTCCGGTTTTTTTCTGCAATTTTCCAGGGTTTTGTTATTTTAGACACGGTCTTTCCTTAAGTTTTGGATGTACTTTGCCATTATATCACATCCCATCAGGCACTGCCATATGGACCAGATTTTTTAACGCCGGATTGAGCTGTTGCGCCAAGTCGGCCCCTATACCGGCAATGGCATCTATTTCAATGTAGATACCGGTAAGAAGCATCAGTGATTTCAAAGTTAAAACTCTTCCTTAACCAGGCAAAGGCAAAAATCAGGGTGACTGCTTCTGCCAGGGGGTAGCTCAGCCAGATTCCGTATTTCCCTTGATCCGGGGAAGGGTCAGGACGAAGAGGCTGGCTAAGAACAAACCGCGCATGGCTGCGATTGCGGCGGATTTTTTTGCATTGCCCAGGGCCGTGAAATAGGCAGAAACCGGGACATTGAACCCATTGAACAGGAAGGCCGCCGCGAACATGCCGAATCCGGATTGAGCCAGAAGCTAGATATGGGGATTCCCCGGCGAGAACAGGGTGGCAATGCCGGTGGCGGAAAAGAGCACCACAATCCAGCAGAGGACGTCTGCGACACAGCCGGAGGCCAGGGCGGAGCCCCGGAGCCCCAGCCCCATGCGGGCAATCAAGAGATAATCCAGCAGGATGTTCAGGCCGTTCCCGGCCCGCGATCATGGGGTCGTCATAGGAGCTGCCGTAGTATTCAAGGCCGATACCGGGGTATAATGCCGCCATTCGGCCGCAGAAGTCCGCCCATACTGGGGGAAGCTGTTGGCAATCGCCTCTGAATCGCTGGTAAATCACCTTGATGGCAGGCAGGTTTTTGATCTGGATCTGCCGGTCCATCCGGAAACTGGAACGGGTGTGGGAGGGCATGGACATATCCTGCCTGGGCTTCCGGCGGACAGACGTCATGGCTGTTATTCCCAAATATCTGGACTGCGGAGATCTCCACATGGCGTTTGCCAGGGCCCGGTGCGACGAATGCGGCTATGAATACCTCCTGGGATTCTCCTGTAAACGCAGACAGTTCTGTCCTTCCTGCTACCAGAAAAGGGTCATTGAGTCCGGTGAATGGCTGCTTTCAAATTCTGATTTGGTTTGCGTTTTTTTCGATTTTCAAATCCCTTCAGTCAGATCATGGGCCGATGCCCACACGCATACAGCATGTATTGCAGGATGTGCTAACGCTTTGCCTGGCCGCCATTTCCGTTGAGATTGAAATTCTCCATGACATTCAACCGGACTGTGGGTTTGTCATGGCATTGTCAAAGAATATCAGGGGGAGATAATCTCCGATATGGCTCGGAACCACTGTTTTTTCAGACCTCCCAATCCTGGAAACTTGCGGTGCGGTTGATACTCCCCATTTATATTGTCCCTGCTTAGTTTTCCATGTAGGTATTGAAAATCTGCTCGTGGGAGATATACATTTCCCGTTTGGGGTCCAGAAGGTACATCCGGATGGCGTTAACCCGTCGCAGGATTTCCTCCTCGGCCCTTTGGCGCATCCTCTGCTTTGCAGTGATGATCTCCTCCTTGAGGCCGGGGGGGTGTTCCCTGGCATAGTATTTGTCCGTTTTAAAAGTGATCCGGTTTTCAATGAGGGTTTCCCGCATATCGTTGTGGGTGTCGTCCAGGAAGAGCACCTCGGGCATGAGGTCGGCAAAATGGGTCACGGCAATGATGTCTTTTCCCCGCTGCCAGTAGCCGATGAGAAACTCCGGTTCCAGGTCCTTGTAGTTCTGCAGGGGCATGTACATGCGCCGCAGATAGAGCAGGACCTTTTCCGTCTTTTTCCTGTGGCCGCCGATGATGACGGAACCGCCCACCTCATCTTTTCTCACCCCTTTGGTCCAGGGAGCGCCGGTGATGCCGAAATCAATGCACAGGGGGATGCGCAGAAGGGTGGACAGGGTGTTCAGGGCCAGGGCATAGCCGGCTGAGGGGCCGCCCACGTTGTAAGAGGCGGAGAGCAGCTGGTGGTGGAGGGTATAGCGCTGGAGAAAATCCCCGAAGAGCCAGGGAATACTGATGTCCGGGGTCAGCTCCTGGATATAGTTTTTCACCATGGTAAGGGCCTCGTGGGCGGACTGCTTGGTCATCTGGACAGCCATGTCCATCTGGGCTGCGTTGGGGGCGGAAGAAGAGACCGCTCCGGTGACCATGATTGGCTCGGCCTGGATTCTTCCGGTAAGACTGGTGGCGATGGGCAGGAGCATACCGGTCATGTCGTTGGCCCCCACACCGATTATGAAGCCCACCTGGGGCTCTTTGCTGAGCTCTGTTTCCAAAAATTCGTTGAGCTGGATGCTGCCCTTTCTCACCGGACTGGATGAGATTTCCCGCCGGGCCGATTCCAGATGGTTTTCCACCAGGGGATAACTCTCTTCTGAGGAGACATGGGAAACCGCCTTCAGGATCTGGTCATAGTGGGTGACAAAGTTCTGCAGATCGTTTTTTATGTTGGATTTGAGAAGGGGCGGGGCTTTGACTGCATCCAGAACGCCCAGAATGGTCTTGAAGTTGAGTTTTACAAAGTCGAACTTCTCCTGCCGTGTGGATTTTTCAAGGTCCCGCAGTTTCTGAAGCACCTTGTATTCGGTGGAGCACAGGGCAATGGCCTTTTCAGTGAACGAAGAGTAGTCGGCCGGGGTGTTGCAGATGCCCTGGGCCGTTTCGATGATCTTTTCCATCTCAAACTCCCGTTTGTGGGGGATGACGTCGAACTGCTTCTTGATGATGTCAAAGATGTCCTTCTGGCGCATATGTCCTGATATTTCCAGGGCCTTCAGGCGCTTGGACCGGATCAGGGCCGGGTCCAGGATATCCAGGCGGTTGGTGGTGAGCACGGTGAAGACCTTGTTCAGGGGTATCTCGCCGTCAATGATGTTCAGAAACTTGTTGGTCAGGACGTCCGATGGCTGGCCGCCGGTTCCGCTGCGCTTGGGGGCCAGAGCATCGCCCTCGTCAAAGAAGATGATGGTGGGTGCTACCATCTTGGCGATGTCATAGACTTTTTCCAGGTTGGAGACCGCCCCGTGAACCGGGGACGAAGGATCCTGGAGGGCCGAGGGAGAGGTGGCGATGTCATGGACCTTGAGATTGGAACTGAGCCAGGTTCTGACCAGAAAGGTCTTTCCCGAGCCCGGAGGGCCGGTGAGGACCACACCCTTGTCCTCGCTGACCCCGTAGTTGAAGCAGTTGTTGGCCATTTCTGAAAACTTGTCTTTTATATCCCCCACGTATTCATCCCAGGAGACGTTCCGGTCCATGCGGTCCACCACTTTGGAGTAGAGTTCGCCGTAGACATTCTTGGCCACCAGCTGGAAGGCCGAGCGGACCAGGACGGAGTTGTCCAGGAATTTGACGATGAAGTCCCCCCGGATATTGATGACAGATTCGATGAGCTTTCTGACATAGGCGGGAGAGATCTTGAGGCTTCGCTCCTTAAACACAGTGTAGATGCGTTCGGCGGCCAAGTCCAGCTCCTCAGACTCCGGGGTGTACTGGGTGGGGATCTGGTGGCGTTTGATTTCCAGAAAGATGATTTTTTTCAAATTCTCCTTGTTCATCCAGAACTTGGATATGTCGATGATAGCGCCCTTTTCCACAAAACGGCGGTAGATGGCCGAGTCAAAGCGGTGGGCCTGGTCTGTGGTGGCGATGAGAAAACAATCCCGTCGGCCGTCGATGATTTCGTCCAGCAAAATATTAGTGGTATCGATGAGGGTGCGCTGCTGCTTTTCTGCTCCACCGGATCCGGGACTGCTCTCGCTTTTGCCAAAGGCGGAATGGGCCTCTTCTACATGGCGGATGGAGGTGACTTTCGGGTGCCCCATGGCCCGCTTAAAATAATTGCCCGGCTCTCCGGAAAGCGCAGTCTGGTAGTCATTGGGGGTGATGATGGAGGCGTCCACCTCAATGCCCTGTTCCTCAAAGCTGGTCAGGTTGTTCATGATCCGCTTTTGAAGATCCGGCGGAGGATGGGGATGGCGGCTAGGCGCTGGTAAAAGGCCAGCTTTTTTTCCTGGCGATTTTTATGGCAAAATCAGGATCCACATCCTCCAGGGATGCAAAGAGGCTGTGGTCTGCCAGAATTTCCCCCTTTTTCTTCTTCCAGTCCACCGTAGGGATGACTTCGTTTCTGAAGACCACGGTTTCCAGAGCCTCCCGTACCGTGGCGCTCTTACCGGAGCCTGAGGCCCCTTCCACCAGCATGATGGGGGCTTTGGGCACATCCGGGTCTCGATGTGCTCCTTGCGGATATGGGCCCGGTAAATCTTGTCGAAGATTTCTTCCAGCTCCACGGGCACGTGGAGATCGGTGAGCTCCCGGTCCAGAACGGCAATGAGATAGAGCAGTTCCGCCTTGGTCAGTTCCTTTTCGATGATCCGGTTCCATGAGGCGCCGGGATTGGTCTCCCCTGAGTAGAGAAACCGCTTTTTCCAGTCCCTGAGGATGAAGAGATTGTTGAGGACATTCATCCGCTTTTTCTGCCGGCGCATGAGAAAAATCAGGTGGAGTCCCTCTTTGACGGAAGAAATCAGGGGATGGGGCGGAGAGTACTGGTTCAGGCGGGAGCGGACAAAAGCTTTGGTATCATAACTCCATCCCGCCACCATGGAGTCGACCCTCCGGATCGTCTCTTCGGGCAGGGTGATATACTTCCTTTCTTTTGTAATGCGTTTGGCCATGGTCGTCTCCTGCAGTTTCCGCGCTTAGGGTGTTGGCTTCTTGGCGGGTTGACCCTTCCGGGCCGCCTCTTTGTTCATGGGCGATGTGGTAAATGAGGGCAGGGTCAGGGCCGGTGGCTGGCTGCTGCCATGGAGCACAAACGTTTTCTGGTCGGTCTGGTTCTTTTCATAGGCGGTGGCCCATTTCTGCTGGGAGAGAAAGGAGAGTAGGTCGGCACTGACCTGCTGCCCTTCCACACCTCCCAGGGCAAGGTGTAGGGATCGGATCCCATCCAAATAGGCCTTGTAAAGCTTTCTGATTCGGTCGGATTCCTGATCTGCGGCATAATTCTCCGCCTCCGCGATGAGCTGACGCCGTTTCTTTTCCTCGGTGGCTTCCACCAGCTTGTCCCCGAACCGGGTTTCGTTAAGGACGAAACTGACCAGCTCTATGCCGTATTTGCCTTCCAGGGTGGGGCCGTTCTGGTTAATGGGCCGTTTTTTTAGGGCCTTGAAAATCTCTTCCTTGATGGTTTCCCTGTCAGAGATCAGCTTGTTGACTTCCTCTCCCTGGAGGATGTCTTTGGCAATACCGTCAAAATCCCCCTGGAGAAGGGTTTCAGGCGACAGGTTCTCGATGCCCCATTTTTTCAGGTCCTTGATTTTAAAGGTCATTAGAGCCGAGGTCCACAGGGCGACATTTTCCTGGGAGATGATCTTGATCGGGGCTGAAGAACCGCCAAGGTACATGTTCTGGTTCATCAGGGGCACTTCTTTTTCCAGGCGGGTGAAAAAGGGGAGCCGGTAATGCCAGCCCACCTCGGTGATGGCCTGACGTTTCCCTCCGAATTGTTCAAGGATGACGGCGTAGTTGAGTTTTACCTTGTAGATCACCTGGGTGGAATAGACCCCAGCTGCCATGGAGTAAAACAGGGCAATGATAAAACAAATGAATGCGGTCCGCCTGGCCATGGTGATCACCCTGGCCCGCTGGAGAAAACCTGAGACGTCTGATCTTTCATACCTGCTCCTTTCCTCGTAGAATCGGGACCGGATGGCGTGAAAAAATGAGATCCGATCCTATGGTGCGAATTTCGTAACTTTTGGACGTACAACTGACGATCAACGGGAAATCAGACAAATTGTAATGGAATTCAAGGCTGCAAAGTATTATACATTAAGAGTCCGGGTCCGTCAAAAGGAATTTCTGAAGGAAAAAATCTCCCCCGGGCAGCAGATGGAAAGTTACAATTCCAGGTTAACTGTGAACTCTGCAGCAAAACCAGCACTTTTTTGTGGTTTTTATAAATTCATGAAGCCTCACCGTTTTTTGAAAAACGCCCCAGTATCAATTGATGCAGTTAAAGAACAGTCTTTAATGCATGAAAAACTGTACGTCGTAGACCTTCGGGGATTTCCTGGCCGCTCAGGAGCAGGCTGGATTAAAACAGATCAATGACAGAGGGGGGGATGAGAGTGTGGGGCACCGTGGGGCTGCTGCAAAGGGCCTGTGCCACGGGCAGTTCCCGGTTGTTGTGCTTGGAACCATAGTCAAAGATGACGGCTGAGGCCGTCACAAGAGGTCTTGCACAGGTTGCATATCCCAACATGGGCGTGGCATCGGAAAGATCTCTCAGAATAAGCTTTTTTCGCGTTTCTTACGTCTAAAGAATTTCTTCCAGACGTTTTACGGCACAGAAGTCTCCGCACATGGTGCAGACCTTTTCCATTGTGGGTTGGGAGGATTCCTTATAGGCCCTGGCCTTTTCCGGGTCTATGGCCAGGGAGAATTGGGCCTCCCAGTCCAGGTTCTGTCGGGCCTTTCCCATGGCATGGTCTCTTTGGGCCGCACCCGGGATCCCTTGGCCAGGTCACCGGCATGGGCGGCGATTTTCGAGGCCATGATTCCCTCTTTGACATCATCGTCGTCGGGAAGTCGCAGGTGTTCGGCCGGGGTGACATAGCAGAGAAAGTCCGCCCCGTGCATGGCGGCAACGGCTCCCCCGATGGCCGAGGTGATATGATCGTAGCCCGGTGCAATGTCCGTGACCAGGGGGCCCAGCACATAAAAGGGAGCATTGTGGCAGAGTTTTTTCTGAAGCTCCATGTTCATCTGGATTTCGTTCAAGGGAACGTGGCCCGGCCCTTCGATCATGACCTGAACCTTCTGGTCCCAGGCCTGCCTGGTCAGTTCCCCCAGAGTGATCAGCTCCTGGATCTGAGGGGCGTCGGTGGAATCTTTGAGGGCCCCGGGGCGAAGCCCGTCCCCCAGGCTGATACAGACATCATGTTTCCGGCAGACGGCAAGAAGCCGGTTAAAGTGTTCGTAAAAGGGGTTTTCGTTTCCGGTCTTGGCCATCCATTCAAAGAGGATGGAGCCCCCCCGGCTGACAATGCCGCACTGCCGGGGGTTTTTTTGATTCTCCGGGCGCAGGTCCGGTTGAGTCCGGCGTGGATGGTGATAAAATCGATGCCGTTTCGGGCATGGATCTCCACAGTTTCAAACCAGTCCTCCAGGGTGATCTCTTCCACCTTTTTTTTTGTCCGGATTAGGGTGTCGTAAATGGGCACGGTTCCGATCATCAGGGGAATTTCATTGACCAGGCGTTTACGGAAGGCCTCGGTGTCCCCGAAGACGCTTAAGTCCATGACCGCATGGGCCTTGAACTCCACGGCCATCCGGGCCTTGTTCATCTCCCGGTCAAAACAGCACACGTCCCTGGATACCCCCAGGTTAACGTTGATTTTGGTTTTCAGGCCCTGTCCCACGCCGATTCCTTTCAGGCATTTATGGTGTTTGTTGGCCGGCAGGGCCACGGCGCCACGGGCGATGTTTCCCATGAGTTCCTCGGCCGACAGGGCTTCGTTTTCGAGGACATGGGCCATCTGGGGGGTTAAGATGCCTTTCTGGGCCGCATCCATCTGGGTGGTATAGGATTCTGTCACTGATCCGCTCCTTTTTTTCAAAATCTATATATAAAATGGGGGGGACCCGACGGTTGAACAGCAAATCGGTGAATCAATAAGGAAGGACCGGGAAAAGAGCCGGCTTTTTTTCACTTTCCCTACGCCGGTATGAGCCGTATCAGGTTCCAAGGGTTGAAGCCATCATGCTTCTCTCAGCCACATTCAAAGGCACCCCCAGTGAACATTGGGTAACCATAAAGAAATTTGACCGGGCCGTCAAGGTGAAAACCGAACGAAAATCCGCCAGTGGGAAGAACATTTTCATGGAAGGTTCCCGGGTCCGGTTGATACCGTCCCGGAACAATTCAACCCCATGGTTTCTTTCCGGACGGATCCGATCGAATAAGCATTCAATGCGACATCAGATATGGTCGTGTTCAGACATTTCTTTTCACTGAAACCCTCTGCCGCTGCACTTAATAAGTTTTTCCCCCGCTTTTCTTTTTTGTTTTCTCACAAGCCCTCCATGTTATTCAAAAATCCACGGGTCAGTTTTTGAGTAAACCGATTAATGGCGGTTCCAAAAAAGACTGACCGGTCGGTTTTATATATATTCATGAAATGTTTTGCAAGATGAGTTCCCCACGCGGTGAACCCTGTCTGTCTTGCACTCCGGCAGCAAATCAGATATAAGAGGATGAATTTTATATGTAAAGGACAACAGAAACGCCATGACACGGGACCGGGTATTTGCCGCAAAACGCAGACAGATCCAGCCGTTTTCCTTTAACCGGGAAGTGGCGGCGGTGTTTGATGATATGCTGATACGGTCTGTGCCGCTGTACCGAGAGAGCCTTCACCGGCAGGTGGGTCTGGTGATGCGGTTTTACCGGGCAGGGACCTGGATCTATGACCTGGGCTGCTCCCACGGAAACCTCGGGGTGAAGCTCCAGGCTGCGTTCAAAAAAACCGATTTCACCCTGGTGGGTGTGGACACCTCCAAACCCATGCTGGAAAAATACCGGCACAGGCTTCGACCGCCAGAACCGGGCCACCGCATTCATCTGGTCTGCGGCGCCATGGAAGATATCCGGATTTCCAATGCCTCGGTGGTGGTGATCAACCTGACGCTTCAGTTTCTGGATCCGGCCGGGCGGGATGACCTGATCCGTCGGATATTTTCCGGAATGACGTCTGGCGGGGTGCTGCTGCTCATGGAAAAGACCGTTCACCCGGAAACGGTTTTCCAGGAGCTGCAATTGGATATGTACCGGCGGTTCAAGCGGGAAAACGGGTATTCCGACCTGGAGATCAGCCAGAAACGGGACGCTCTGGAAAAAGTTTTGGTTCCTGACACACTGGATACCCATTTGCAGCGCCTTTCCCGGGCCGGATTCAGTCAGGTGGACATATGGCTTAAATGGTTCAACTTCAGCGCCTTGATGGCGGTGAAAGAGGGTGATACACCGCATGTTTCCAGTGATCGGTGCCTGAAGGGCGTGATCCCGTGACCGCTCTTTTATCTCCATATCAACAGGCGGAACTGGCCCCTTACACGGATTTGCTCGTCCCGCTCATTCATGAAAAACAGGGGTTTCTGGCGAACCCGAAGGGTAATTTCAAAAAATACCTGCACACGGTGGATCAGCTGCCGGATTTCGAACCATCGGGTGTCCGCCTGAATACTCCAGCCGTGGGGGCCGGCGCTGCGGCCGAGATGTCTGAACCCGAACGCTTTCGGCTTCAGATGCTTCTCAAACAGCTGTGTCCCTGGCGCAAAGGGCCTTTTGACCTGTTCGGGATCCGTGTGGATGCGGAATGGCGGTCAGACTTGAAATGGGACCGGGTGGCCCCGCATTTGCCGGATCTGGCCGGGAAGCGGATTTTGGATATCGGTGCCAGCAACGGGTATTACATGTTCCGGATGGCGGCGAGCAATCCCGGCCTCGTCCTGGGTCTGGAACCCCAGAGTGCGTTTTTCTGCCAGTATCTGACCGTCCAGAAGTATCTGAATCAGCCGAACGTGGCCTGCCTGCCCGCCACTTATGAAGAGATGCCGAAACTGGCCGGATGTTTCGACCTGGTTTTCTGCATGGGGATTCTGTACCACCGGCGGTCGCCTTTGGACATGCTCAAAGAGATCTATGATTGCCTGAAACCCTCCGGCACCCTGGTGCTGGAAAATCTCGTGCTGGAAGGAAACAACCATCTGTGCCTGTTTCCGGAAGACCGGTATGCCAAGATGCGCAACGTGTATTTTATTCCGGATCTGTCTGTCATGGAATCCTGGCTGTCCCGGGCAGGATTCAAATCGATTCAATGTGTGGATGTTACCCCCACCACCTCAGCCGAACAGCGGAAAACCGGCTGGATACAGACGGAATCCTTAAGCGATTTTCTGGATCCGTATGACCCTGCGAAAACCGTAGAAGGATATCCGGCACCGGTGCGGGCCGTGTTCACGGCCCGGGCCTGAGAAGGGGGAGCAGGGCCAGTTGATTGTCAAACGCGGCACCCTGATATCATGCGTTTTGGTTCATCGAGGTTATACACTCGGGTTAAAAGTTTTTGAAATCCTCGTCATCTTCATCAAACGGGATCATCTGATCCGCTCGAACTTCAGAGGCTTTCTGGTCCGTTATGTGTTTGCGCGAACCGGCCAGTTTCGGGTTGTTTGCCTGGCTGTATTTTTCAGTCGTCCGGGGACGGGGGGTAAATAACGTGGCCTGGCTTTTTTGCCGGTGACCAGCATCACCAGGTCATTGACATACACTTTGAGCTGTTCTGCCTGGGCGTTCATTTCTTCGGCGGCGGAGGCGGACTCTTCTGCATTGGCGGCATTCTGCTGCACCACCTTGTCCATTTCAGTGATGGCCAGATTGACCTGGTCGATTCCCCCGGACTGTTCCCTGGATGCCGCGGAAATCTCCGCAATCAGGTCTCCCACTTTGGCGGAACTCTGAGCTACTTTGGTGAACGCGTTATTGGTGGAAGTCACCAGCTGGGACCCGTCATTGACCTTTTTCACAGTGCCTTCGATGAGCTGGGCCGTGTTCTTGGCAGCATCGGCGGCCCGCATGGCCAGGTTTCTCACCTCATCGGCCACCACGGCGAATCCGGCACCGGCTTCCCCGGCCCGGGCCGCTTCCACGGCCGCATTTAATGCCAGCAGATTGGTCTGGAACGCTATCTCGTCAATGGTCTTAATGATCTTGGACGTCTCTTCACTGGCTTTGGAAATGTCTTCCATGGACACGGTCAGCCGGTTCATGGAATCGTTGGCCGTGGCCACCACCTGATTGGCTTCCTTCATCAGCCCGTCGGCCGTGCCGGCGTTTTCCGCATTGTTCTTGGTCATGGAGGCCATCTCTTCCATGGATGAAGAGGTTTCTTCGATGGAAGCGGCCTGTTCCGATGCCCCTTCGGCCATAGACTGGCTGGCGGAAGACATCTGGCCGGACGCAGATGTTACTTGATCGGCACCAGTTGAAAGCGCGGATATAATTTTCTGAATGGGCTTTACGACCGCTCTTATCACAAGAACGGATACAACTATCAGTATCGACAGGACCCCAATGAACAGGATGATGGATGCGACTTTCATTGATGAAACGATTTTTCTGGATTTCACCGCCAGCTGGTTTGCCTTTTCAGCTTCAGCTTTTGCCAGAGTGACATAACTATGGGAAAGCTCGTCGCTTTTAGCCCCTAAAATATCTATTACATCCCGGGTTTCACCAAATTTGGTCATTGCGGCGCTCTCTACTTCGGATAAATCGTTCCGGTTCTGCCTTAAGGTGCGGCTGAGTTGAATAACCTCACGACTGGCAGCTTTCCAGGTTTCATAAAACTCTTTAAATTCAATATATTTTCTCTTCATTGCGCCGTCAAATTCGCTTGACGCTTTTCTCATCCGTTCTTGGATCTGTTCAACATTTTCAGCATTATCAGCGTTATATGTATCAATGCTTTCAGAATCGACCGCTGTCACTGCCAGCATTCTCGCTAACACTGCCTGATAGGCATCACGGTCCGCATTGACCACAAAATTCGCTGCTTCTGAATATTTCAGACTGCTGTCACCGGATGACGCTGCAATTTTTGCTTCAAGCATTTCCGTGATATCATCCATCAATCCCCGCATGGATGAAAAAGACTTTTCGGCTGCCGCTATGACCTCTTCTCTTTTTTTATAGATTTTGCTGTATTCATAGCACATCGCTATAGTTTTGCGGCTTAATTCCTGCCATTGGGGAAACAATTTCTGGAATTCACTATAGGTGTTGAGAATGTCTTCACTGTATGTTTCTGAAGCTTCCTTGATGCGGTCATGAACCTGTTGTAGATTCTCTTTATTACTTGCATCAGCCGCTTTGATAGCGTCTACGTCATGTGTTTCCCCGGCCTCCAGTTGAGCGACATATGCCTGATAAGCATCCCTGTCTGCGTTCAAAGTAAGAGAAACATTTTTACCAGAATTTTGTAATTTAGGGATGACCTCCATCACCTTTTCAAAAGTGAGAATAACCTTTTCTCCGCTGCCTGACACCGATGATATGACCCAGGCTCCCCTCCGCTAATGACAAAGATTGCCAGAACAGACAACATGACCAATATCCCAATTTTTACTTTAATGCCCATTTTGCCCCCTGATTTTTTTATTTGATCTTACAGTTTTCATTTTTTTATCAAAAATCTTCCTTGATCTTTGCTGATTGAGCAGCCATAGAAAATAGCTTCTGAATAAAATGGGCCTTTTCCTCCCCCACCGCCAGATTTGGTTCACTTTTTATCCGTTGTTTTCATTGTTTAAATTATTTGTTTTCGTGACAGTTTATTTTTTAAAAAAAGAGAAAAATGTATGTGAAATCTGCCTTTATCCAAGTCAGGCTGCACCGTAATCGTTCTATCACCTTGTTTTGAGGAAATGGCAACCTTGTCTTCCATTTCCATCGTATGAATTCAGTTTAAACTTTAGCTCTTTTTCACAATTCTTAATGGCTGTACTGCGAGATTCGTGCTCCAGAAATCTGATTTATGACTCATTAATTATCATTTATAAAACCCTTCACCCAGTACCACACGGTCGGCGGCACCTGCAGACAGATACCGATAATCAAACCGGTATTCCAGGCGATGAACTTTTTTTCTGGAAGGCAGACAGTCCTTTGGTGAAAAAAATTTGATCTGTCAGCCCTAACCACCGTTGGCCATGACCCACAAAGCCGTGACCATAAGGAAAATGGCAAATTTTAGTTTAAATAACAAATTAATACAAGGGCATAATTTTAATTGAATTGACAACAACTGATTGACAAAAACCCGAGCAGTGATGTATATAATGCCATTTGAATTTGATCCGGGACAACATGGCGTGATGACACCGTCAGGTCCTGATATTGATTAACGATTGATGACGAGGATGTGAAATGGATGACGAAGGTGGTAGTTGTCACTTATCGATATCTGTGATTTTCATAATAGACCGACATTTTCAACATATCCCGCTGTCAATGACACGCGCAGGCGCCATGGCGGACCGGTTCAGTCCCGGTCGACACTGATCTTTTCTTTTACGCCGTGACCTCTGGTCCGCCTGTCATGGCGGCGGACCGATTGAAAGGAGGCAGGGCGGTGAACGAATCCCTCAAACTACCGGATAACCTGTTTGTGCCCGGCCAGGGCGACACCCTGAATATATCGACGACAAGGTGCTGGCGCGCCTGTGTGAATCCGAACACCCGGCAGACCTGGCAGCCCAGTTGTCCGAGCTGGACCTGGATCAGCTGGTGACAATTTTTTCACACATGTCCCCGGAGTGCTGTGCCGATGTATTGACGCACATGGATTACGAAGATCAGCGGGAGATCGCCAAAGAGCTGTCCAATGACGTCCTGGCCCTGGCCATCACAAGAATGTCCTCGGATGACCGGGTGGACCTTTTGCAGTCCATGCCCGAGGAAAGCAGTGAAATTCTCTTAAGACTTCTGGCCACCACCGAGCGGGAGGACATCCGACGGCTGTCCTCCTATGAAGAGGACACGGCCGGGGCGTTGATGACCAGCGAATATGCCACATTGTCTCCCGGGCTCACGGCCCGGCAGGCCATTGACAAACTCCGGCTGGAAGCCCCCAACAAGGAAACCATCTACTATTCCTATGTGATCGACTCTCATCGGCGCCTGCTGGGCCTGGTGTCGCTGCGGGAGCTGATCCTGGCCAGGCCCACCACCAAAATTGAAAAGATCATGCGAAGGGACCCCATCTTCGCCCGGGTCCATGACGACCAGGAAGAAGTGGCCCGGCAGATGGCCAAGTACGACCTTCTGGCCATGCCCGTTGTCAACGGCAAGGATGCACTGGTGGGGATCATCACATTTGACGATGTCCATGATGTCATTGAGGAAGAGGCCACCGAAGACTTTCACCGCATGGGATCCATCAGTTCCGGCACCGGGGCCGATGACCTAGTGGATATCGGTCTGCGGGACGCCAGCCCCTGGCTGCTGATTCAGAAGCGGCTGCCCTGGCTCATGGCCCTGGTGTTCATGAATATTTTTTCCGGGGCCGGGATCGCTTATTACGAAGACACCATCCAGGCCACCGTGGCTCTTGTGTTTTTTCTGCCGCTTCTCATCGGCAGCGGCGGCAACGCCGGGGCCCAATCAGCCACACTGATGGTGCGTGCCCTGGCCATCGGGGATGTCATGATGAAGGACTGGTTCCGCCTGGTAGGCAAGGAAGTGGGCATCGCCCTGGCCATCGGGGCCTGCATGGCTGTGGCCGTGTCCTTTATCGGAATTTTCCGGGGCGGGGTGGATGTGGCGGTGATCGTGTCCATGGCCATGGTGTGCGTGGTGCTGTTCGGCAGTCTTCTGGGCATGTCACTGCCGTTTCTGCTCACCCGGTTCAAACTGGACCCGGCCACGGCGTCGGCCCCTCTGGTGACATCCGTGGCAGACATCGGCGGGGTGATCATCTATTTCGGTATCGCCTCCTGGTACCTGGGTCTGCACCATGCTGTATCCTGACGGCTAAAAGAAAATGAACTGGACCGGGTTGAAGCCCCCGCCAGGGTCAGCCGGCACGCTTGAATTCACAGCAAGCCAAGGTTCAGTCAGCCAGGTCCCGACAGGCGGGAATAGAAACAGGGCTGTTGCATGTTCCACCGCCTTAACCACAGCCCGCTCCATGGCACGGGCCGCCATCAGCCCCACCACGCTCAGTTCGGCTTTGGCAGTACCGCAGGCCATGGCAAAAATGGTGTCTCCGTCAAACATGGTATGGGCCGGCCGCATGGTTCTGGCAAAGCGTTTTGGGCCATGGATGCCAGTTTGGTAGCCTGGGCCTTGGTCAGGTCCGCATTGGTGACAACTACCCCCAGACTGGTGTTGCCGGCAAACAGGTTGGACTCCGCTGTGAGAGAGCTCACCATCGCAGTTTCCGTATCATCCATGGCGGTGCGGGAGTCGTTGAGCAGTCCGGCCTGCTTTTGTCCGGTTTCAGGGTCGATCACATCGCCCAGACAATTCACCGCCACCAGGGCGCCCACCTTCAGATCGCCGGCCTGATACGCAAACCAGCCCAGGCCTCCCTTCATGGCCCGGTCCATGCCAAAAATTTTTCCCACACTGGCCCCGGTGCCGGCCCCGGCATTGCCCTGGGCTGATTCATCGGAACGGGCATTCACACAGGCCTGATATCCCATGCCTTTGTCCGGGCGGACCCGGTGGTCTCCGACGGTGAGGTCGAACAGGGCGGCCCCGCACACAATTGGCACATGGGTTACCTGCACGTCGAAACCGACCTGTTTCTCCTCCAGAAACGCCATGACCCCGGCAGCCGCATCCAGGCCAAAGGCACTGCCGCCGGTGAGAAGCACGGCATGGGCCTGCGGCACCAGGTTCACCGGATTCAGGAGATCCGTTTCCCGGGTACCCGGGGCCCCGCCCCGCACATCCACTCCGGTAACGGCCCCGGATTCGCACAGGATCACGGTGCATCCGGTCCCGGCGGTCAGGTTCTGGGCATGGCCCACTTTGAAATGGTCAATCAGTGAAAAATCGATCGGCTTCATGGGTAAACTCCCGTGTATTGCTTTTTATGGATGCCGGTCCGGCTGAGGCGGCATCACTTCATAAGGGTGGTTTGGATCCGTTGCTGCAATCCGGCAAGTTTAGGGCTGATTTCCACCGGAAAGGGCGGGGTGGCCGGATGAATGTCCGCAACCACTTCCGGCAGCCGGGCCATCTGTTTCCGGGTATCATCGCGGATGGTGTCCAGATCCCTGTTACCGGCCGGCAGACGCTTTCCTTTGTCCATCACCGGTTCCAGCAAGGGGCTGCCGGGCAGTTTTTCGTCCATGCATCCGATCACGTCCTTGAAGAACCGGCCGTCCTGTTGGATACGGAACACCTGCTTGGCCCCGGGCAATACCGGTTTGCCGCTGGACAGCTTCAGTTTTCCTTCACCCGCATATTCGCACAGTTTGTAAACAATGTCCACGCAAGGGGCATCCAAGGACACCCCCATATGGGTGCCCACCCCGAATCCGTTGATGGGGGCATGTTCTCTGGTCAATTCGTCAATGCGGTACTCATCCAGGTTGCCGCTAACAAAGATCTCCACCCGACGTAGAGCCGCATCATCCAGAGTTTTTCTGATCTTTCGAGACAGGTCAAGCAGATCGCCGGAATCCAGGCGGACGGCCCTGACTCTGAAATCGTCCCCCAGCATGTCCGCCAGTTCTATGACCTTTTGAATGCCGGCCAGGGTGTCATAGGTGTCCACCAGCAGGACGGTTTCCGGGAAGCTGGACAAAAATGCCTTAAAGGCTGGGCTTCATTGTTGTGGGATTGGATATAGCTGTGGGCCATGGTACCGGTCACGGGCAGACCGTAACGTTTTCCAGCCAAAACATTGGAGGTAGCGGCCACACCGGCGATATGACGCCCGGGCCGCTTTGAGGGCCGCATCCATGCCGTGTATCCGCCTGGCACCGAAATCCACCACGGTCCGCCCCCGGGCCGAGGTCACCACCCGCCGGGCTTTGGAGGCCAGCAGGGTCTGAAGATGAATCTGGTTCATGACAAAGGTCTCGACCACCTGGGCCTGGGGCAGGGGTGCCGAAATTTCCAGAAGGGGTTCATTGGCGAAAACGGGGGTGCCTTCGGGTACGGCCCGGACACTGCCGGTGAAACGGAAGCCTTCCAGCCAATGAAGAAAAGACTCGGAAAACTGTCCCAGGGAGCGCAGATATTCGATGCTGTCCCGGGTGAAAGCCAAATTTTCCAGATAGTCGAGCACCGTGTCCAGGCCGCAGGCCAGAAGATAGTTGCGTTCCGCAGGCAACCGGCGGACGAACAGGCTGAACACCGCGTTTTGTGTCATGTTTTCATGAAAATAGGCCTGGAGCATGGTGAGTTCGTACAGGTCGGTGAACAGGGCCGGATTGTCCAGACCAGTCATGGCAACCGGTGCTGTCCATCCTGAGTGTGGCATGTCAGGGTTCATTCAATATCTTTCCCAAAAGCAAAATAAGGTTGAAAACACATGATCGGTTTTTAGCACAGGTCAGGGCTGAAGACAATCGGATTGAGCACCTGTAGCTCAATTGTCAGCCACGGTTCAGTCCGGGGTACGTGGGGCAATCTGATAACTGGCCAGTTTGTCATACAGGGTTCGACGACCGATACCCAGGAACAGGGCCGCTTTGGACCGATTCCCTTCAGCCAGGCGAAGTGCCCGGCGGATTGCTGTTTTTTCCGCTGCCTCCACGGTTTTTTTCAGCAGCAGGGGTTCATCAGGCCCCTCTGCATCCTGTTGGCTGCCTGGCATCGGGACGTGGGGGACCATGCCGCCGACCCCTAAGCAGTCAGAGCCGATGACCGGCCCTTCGGACAGCAGGACAGCCCGTTCGATCACGTTTTTTAGTTCACGGATATTGCCCTTCCAGGGCTGATTCATGATGCGCTGCAGTACCGACGGGCTCAGCTGAGTCACCTGTTTGTTGTGACGTTGGTTAAATTCCTGAACGAACTGGGCCACGAACTGGAGCAGGTCTTCCCGTCTTTCCCGCAACGGTGGCAGGTATAAGGGGATCAGGGACAGGCGGTAGAACAGATCTTCCCTGAAACGGGCATTCTTGACTTCCTGTTTCAGATCCCGGTTTGTGGCGGAAATGAACCGCACATCGATTTTTATGACCTGATTGCCGCCCACCGGGCGGATTTCCTTTTCCTGGATAGCCCGCAGGAGTTTGACCTGGGTCTGGGGGGGCAGCTCCCCGATTTCATCCAAAAACACCGTACCCCGGCCCGCTTCTTCCAGAAGCCCTCTCTTGGCCCGGACCGCACCGGTGAAAGCCCCCTTAACATGCCCGAACAATTCGCTTTCCAGCAGGCTGGTCATAATGGCCCCGCAGTCGATGGTGACAAACGGACCTTCCCCCCGCCGGCTCAAGGCATGGATATGTCGGGCAAACATGGTTTTGCCGGTGCCGGTCTCCCCCTGGATCAGCACGGGTGTGTCAGAATCGGCGATTTTTTCGATAATGGTGACAATCCGGTTCATCTGAGGGGTTTTGCCGATGATGAACAGATTGTTTTCCGTGTCTGTTTTTTCATTGATTTTTGACAAACGGCGGTTCATCATGCCGAATTCAACGGCCCGTTGCACGGTAATTTCCAGCTCCTGGCGCTGGAACGGTTTGGTGATGTAATGGAACGCTCCCATTTTAATGGCGTGAACAGCACTTTCAATGCTGCCGGCACCCGTGATGATGATAAAGGCAGATCCTTGTCAATGGCCCGGGTTTTTTTCAGCAGCTCCATGCCGCTCATCTTTTCCAGGACCAGATCAGAAATCACCAGGTCATATTCAGTTTCCGTCATTGCGGTCCAGGCGTCTTCGCCCCTTGTCACCGCTGTGACACTATATCCTTTTCTTTGAAAAAACCGTTTGAGAAACAGCAGCATTTCCGGTTCGTCTTCAACGATCAATAAACGCATGGTCACTCTCTGCAATGTTTTTTGGGCAGGTCAAAGGCAGGGTTACGACCAAGGCCGCCCCGTTGAGGTGTTCCCCGTTGAGGTGTTGGCTGTCCTGGACACGAATGGTCCCCCCTTGCTGGGTAGCGATCCGCTGGGCCACAAACAACCCAAGCCCAACACCCTGGGCTTTTCCCTGGGTGAAAACGGGTCAAAAATTCGGTCGCGCAGGGTGTCAGGGATTCCTTTGCCGCTGTCTTCAATAACGATAATATGCCGGCTGGTTTTACTCCGGGTGTGCGCTGTGCCGCTCACCCGGAGCGTGCCTTCTCCATTCATGCTTTCAACGGCATTCAACAGCAGGTTGATGAACATTTGCTGCAACTGATTTTCATCCCCCCAGACCCAGTGGATATCCGGTTTCAGATTCTGGATCACATCAATTTTTTTAACCGGGGTTTTAAAAAATACAGGCACGCATCCACTGTCTTGGCCAGATCGATTTTCGTTTTTTCAGCAGCATCTGAAGATGCCTGATCCAGTATGGCCCGTGTGATATTGCCGGCCCGGATGGCATTGCGTCGGATGGCATTGAGGCTTTCATCCATTTCACTGCCGTTGAGTTCCCCGCTGATCAGATCTTCGGTATGGGCCAGAATTATGCCGATGGGGTTGTTTACCTCATGGGCCACGCCGGCGGCCATCTTGCCGATGGTGGCCAGCCGTTCCGCCGAGATCAGTTCCTGTTCCATGCGTTTTCGCCGTGTTAGGTCCCTGGCGAAACAGCTGGCCAGAAGGGCGGATCCGTTGCCGGATTTAAGTGTTGCCGCCACAAATTCCACTGTCATCTCACCTTGTTGTTCATCCCTGAGTCGGATTTCCAGTGATGCCACTTTACTGGAAAACAGGGATTCCAGAAACGGGTCTAAACGGCGCTTTTCCTCAGGGATCACCAATTCTTTTATTTCAAGCCCTGACAGCTTTTTTAACGGGATTCTGAGCCGTTCCGCCGCGCTCGTATTGGCCATCCGGATCTTTCCGGCCCGGTCGATGAGAAACACCATATCCGGGGAGGACTCAATCAGTTGTCGATATCGTTCCTCGGATTATTTTCAATTTCCGGGTGATCTGGGTCACTTTCCGTTTCAATGAGATATGCCAGATAAAAAAGAAAATGACAAGCCCTGTTCCCAGGGATACTCCCCCATCAAGACCGGGGCATACTGTTCCCACAGGTAAGCGGCATAGCTTTTTTTCAGCCATTTTTCACGGACTTGATCAAGTTGACCGGTTTTGATGGCCTGCCCCAGGGCCAGATTCAGCCCGGATTTCAAGATACGGTTTTCTTTTGAGATCATGAATGTAAATGGAAAACGTCCCATCTTGACCCCGGCCTGCCGTATGTTTTGAAGTCCGTATTTGCCGATGAGATAGGTGGCCATGTCATCGGAGTAATCGATAAACTCTTTGGCCTGACCGGCATTGACCATCATGAGTGCTTCCTTCACCGACCGGGCCTGAATGACATCCTGCCGGGCACCGATGATAGCGGTGGCCATATGGGGTTGCCCTTGGACAATAACTGTTTTTGCCGTCCGGGTGCTGTCTTGTACTGCCGGATCATCTGGATGGTACACAAATACATGGCGCTTCACATAAATGATGATTTCCATCGTGTGGGTCTGCCGCCGCCGGGTCAGGTCTGGTAACACCCCCACCAACAGGTCGATATCTTCGTTTGTAAGAGCAAACAGCAGATCTTCGGGCCGTCCCACCAGGTAGTGAGGGGTTACCGACAGGTGGGTGCACAAAACCTGAAGCACATCCACACTGTACCCCCGTACTTCCTGTTCTCCTTCATCCTGATAACCAAAGGGAGGGAATCCTATGGGAATTCCGATTTTCAAATGCGGTTCACTTGAAACCACACCAGGCAGGCATAGCGATAAAACCACATAAAACACCAGATATAGAGGGATTCCAGCGGATCGAAACTGGTAGGAAGGGACATTCGGCGGTTTATCCGTTGATGTCACCTGAAAATACCTGTGTACGGTAACCCGCAGGAAGATGCCCGTGTGCGGCAAACCGTACAGTTTTGAACGGTGTTTTTCAATCCATGTTCGTTCAAAGCCCGTGCGTGCATCAAAACAGTCTTTATATGGGGTTATGGCACAATAGTTGATAAGGTTGTATGTATCATTGCATCAGCCTGCACCCTGATATTGAATATCAGGGTGCGCGGCAGGTGTCAAACAGATCCAAGACCGGTAATATTAAAATTCAAGGAGGGAAAAATGAACAAACTGCTGAAAAAACCCTGTGTGTGCTGGCTGGGACCATGCTGCTGCTGGGAGGGGCCTGGGCCTGGGCGGATGAAACCCCTGAAAAAGTCACGGTGATCTACGGTGGTTCCTCGTGGCTGGGACATTATCCGGCCTGGGTGGGGATTGAGAAAGGCTTGTTTCAGAAGCACGGCCTGGGCGTGTTGTTTCAGAATTTCTATGCCTCGTCCGGACGGATGGGATCCCTGGTGGCAGGTGATCTGGATGTAGCGTCCACAGGCAGTATTTCCGCCATTGCCTTGATGGCGGCCGGTTCCAAGGGATTCATGGCGTTCGGGACCCAGGATTCCTATGCCACAGTGGAAGGAATTATTGCCAGAGAAGGGATCAAAACGTTGGCTGATCTCAAGGGAAAACGCATTGCGGCCCCGTTTGCCTCCAGTGCCCATGTGCTGGTGTTGGATATTTTGGAACAGCATGGCCTGGATCCGGAAAAAGACTTGACCCTGCTCAACCTGAAAGTCAATGAGATGCCCGCAGCCATGGGTTCTGGCGAGATTGACGCATGTGCAGCCTGGACCCCTCACTTCAACAAGCTGCTCAACATGCCCGGCAATCATCTGTTAGTGGATGACACGGAATTCAGTCTTTACAAAAAATACAAACTAGGCCCCGGACCGGATCTTTTGGTGGTGAGAGCCGAGTTCACGCAAAAATATCCCAACACCTGCAAGGCATTTGTCAAAGGTTATTTCGAAGCCGTGGAATTGCTCATCAACGAGCCGGAGGAATGTGCCAAAGTATTGATGAAACTTACCAACCTGAGTATGGAAGACCAGATGACGGTTCTCAATGATATCGAATGGATCTCCGGGGACCAGCAGCAGGCCCTGATGGTGGATCCCGGCGATTTTGCCACGGGGATGCAGCAGCTGGCCGAGTTCCTGGTAAGGCACAAACAGATCGACAGTGCCCCGGCGGTCAGGGAATGGATCGTGGAATCCATGATACCCTGAATCAATTTAGCGTGAAAACAAAGGGCCTGACTGCCATATGACAGCAGGCCCTTTCCTCAAAACCTAAAATCAAAACTACAGCATTGGACACTTTACACCTAAGTATCAATTTATCCGGAGTCATCTTATGGAAATTAACACCCCGTCCAAATCTCTGGCCGTCAGTATCGCCTCCCTGGTGATCTTCATAACGACTTGGGAACTGATCTGCCGGCTGGGATTCATCGAGCCCCTGTTTCTCCCGGCACCTTCCCAAATCCTGTCCCGGGCCGTTAAAATGATCGAAAACGGCCAGCTAATCTCCCACACACTGGCCTCCACCCGCCGGGTCATGGTGGGTTCATGGTCTCCAGCATGGTGGCTATTCCGTTCGGCATCTTTCTGGGATCTTCCCGGTTTTTCATGGCGGTGTTTGATCCGCTGATCTCCCTGTTGCGGCCCCTGCCGTCCATGAGCTGGATTCCCTTGTCCCTGCTGTGGCTGGGAATCACCGAAACCCAGAAATACTCCATCGTGTTCATGGGCTCGTTTGCACCGTCCCTGCTGTACATCATTGAGGCCACCAAGAGCATCGACCCACTTCTGATCCGGGCAGCCAGAAACCTGGGGGCATCCAAGCTGGATGTAATGAAAGAGGTGATCCTGCCCGGATCTCTGCCTCAGATCATTGCCGGTCTTAAAGTGATGCTGGGCATCGCCTGGACCTGTATCATCTCCGCTGAGCTGGTGGCGGCCAGGGAAGGCTTAGGGTTCATGATCATGAACGGCAAGGAGTATTTTCAGACCGATACCGTGCTGCTGGGTATGGTGATGATCAGTATCACCGTGATGGTGATCGATGTGGTGTTCCGCAAATTTGAAAGGAGGCTGCTGCCGTGGACCAAATAGACCGGGAAGCCAAAATCGCCGTACAGAACGTCAGCAAGGTTTTCCAGAGCAGGCAGGGAAAAAATCAGGGTAAGGAAGTGGTGGCCCTCAAGGATCTGTCCATGGAAGTGAAGGACGGAGAGTTCCTGGTGATCGTGGGCGCTTCCGGGTGCGGCAAGACGACGCTGCTCAACCTGGTGGCCGGGTTTGACAGGCCCACGGACGGTCAGATTCTGCTGGACGGGAACCCGGTGTCCGGTATCACTCCTGAATGCGGCATGATCTTTCAGCAATATGCCCTTTTTCCCTGGAAGACCGTGCAGGAAAATGTAGAGTTTGGCATGAAAATGAAACGGATGCCCCACAAAGAGCGCAAGGAGCGGGCCGACCGGTTCATCGATATTGTGGGACTCCAGGGATTTGAAAGAAGCTACCCCCATCATCTGTCAGGCGGCATGAAGCAGCGGGTATCCATTGCCCGAAGCCTGGCCAATGACCCCAAGGTATTGCTGCTGGACGAGCCTTTCGCAGCCTTGGATGCCATGACCCGGCAGGTGCTCCAGGAACAGCTGGTGCGCATCTATGAAAAACACCGCAAAACCATTATTTTTATTACCCATTCCATTGACGAGGCTCTGCTGTTGTCTTCCCGGATCATGGTGATGACGGCCCGGCCCGGTCGGATTGCCCAGGAGATCGTCAATAACCTCCCCCATCCCCGTAACGCGGATGTGCAACTGTCCAACCGATACATGGAACTCAAACGCACTATCTGGGACAGTGTCCAGGCCGAGGTAATGAAAAGCATGGAAGTGGAGGCGGATTAGAAATAAAACCTCATCCATACCTCAGGCCGGAACCGGTCTTGACGAAACAAGTACCCGCAATTAAATCTTTGACAAGATTCACTGCAGAGCAGAGATTGGGCGGGGAAAATGACCATGACACCCGATTCGGTTTCCCTGAAAGAGCGTGGTGACGCTGATCATGGGTGTTTCCGGCCTGATCTCCATGACTATCGGGTTCTGCGCCGGGCTGAACCCGGCCTGGATCGCGGTGCTGTGCATTGCTTATACTATATTTTCCTGGGGCATCACCTTTTTCTCCTTGGGCCTGGCCCTATCCATAGGGGAGGATGATGGCATGGATCGCCGATCGTTAGACCGGCCTTTTTACCGTGTTTGGATATGACTTTGGCTGCAAAAGCTTTAAGAACCTGTTCATCGGCAATGCCGCCGAGAAAGTAGCCGGTGTCCGGTAGATCGATGGTGCACGAAAACCCCCTGGGATGCAAACGCTTGGCAGACTGTTTCGCCAATCCCCTGTGCACCGCCTGTGTCAACGGCGATTCCGGGTTTGTCCCTGAACGCCTTCTTTTTTTGGATCACCAGGGTTCTGTGTGTTCAAACAAGGCCGCCCAAGGCCACGGTGATGGCTTCTCCGCTGACGCCGCTGGATTCTTCGGAAGCCAGAAACAAGATCACTTGGGCCACTTCTTCAGGGGTTGCCACCCGGCCCGCCGGATAGAGGGCTGCTCTCTCCTTCCACACCTCATCCGGGGTGATGCCTCGTGTTTCAGCTTCGGCTTTGGCGGATTTCTCCGCCATGGATGTTTGCACCCATCCGGGCAACACGGCGTTGGATGTCACCCCATGGGAGCCGGCATCCCGGGAAATTGCCCGCATCAGTCCCAGCAGTCCGTGTTTGGAAGTGGTATAGGCGCTGCCGGCATATTCCGCTTTCTCGCCGGCTGTGGAACTGGTGAATACAAACCGGCCATAGCGTTGTCGAATCATGTCTTTGACAACCATTTGTGACAGATAAAAGGGCCCGTCCAGATTGATACGCAGGGTTTCCCGCCATACATCCGAAGCCTGTTTCCAGACCACCTGTTCATGGGCCGAACCGATGCCGTGATTGCACACCAGTATCGATACAGGGCCTAAACGGTCGTGTGTTTCCTTTACGGCCAAAGCGCACCCGTCAGGGGTTCCCAGATCCGCCGCCACATAATCCAGTCCCAGGGTCTTGAGTTCATTCTCACTTCTTGCCGTTGCCATGACCCGAGCCCCTCGGGATTCCAGCAGTTTCGCCGCTGCCCGTCCGATACCGCGGCCGGCACCGGTCACCAGTGCGATCCGCCCTTCTACTCCCGGCATGGTCTCTCCTTTCATTTCGATATCATTGCAGGGAATAATATCTTTTTTTCTGTCCGATTAACGCCGTTATTTCCGAATCAACGGCCTGATGGTCTGTCAATTGATGGCACCCTTTTCTCCTTGGGTTAGCGCGCTATTTTTTCACCGGGTTACTTTCCGGGCCCGGGGAGAGAATCAGTGGCTGCAGCATCGATATCAAAGATTTTTTTGCCCTGCATGTAGTCTTTGGTGGCATATTGAGAAATCCGCTGGATTTTGGAAGACAGCTCCATCATTCGCAGGGTGTGTTTTTTTATGAGCTTTATCAAATCCTGTTTCTGGGACGGTTTCAGGTTGGATGCCGCCAGTTTTTCGATGCCGATCAGCACCACCTGGAGCGGGTTGTTCAATTCGTGGCTCACAGCGCCGGCCATTTCAAGAATAGCCCTGAGTTTTTCCTTGTCCCGCTGTTCCTGGGCCACCTGTTTTTGCTGGGTAATATCCATGAAATATCCCAAAGCAGCTCTGGTTCCCTCGTTTTTGATCGAGGTAACGGTTTCCATTACCCATTTTACCCGTCCTGTCCGGTCCACGACCCGGAATTCATAAGGCGTGGTCCTGAGCCCGGCCAGCATCTGTCTGGCGTTTTCCAGAACGTGGTCCCGGTAATCCGGGTGTACCAGATCCAAAGACTGCATACCGGTCAGCTCCTCTTTGGCATATTCGGTGATCCGGCAGAATTCGGGATTCACGTAAACGAACCGGCCTTTCTGCACGATATAGCTGCCGATCAGAGCGCTGTTCCGGCTGTGCTCCAGTTCTTGTTCCGCTTGTTTTCGCTGGGTGTTGTCCCGGATGAATCCCTCAATGGCCACGGCCCGGTTCCGGTTGTCCCGGACCACGGACCACCGATCGTGCATCCACCGGGTGGTGCCGTCGGAACCAATATACCGGTATTCAACCTCTCCCTCGGATCCGCCGGCGGCCAGGGTATTTTTCCTGGCGGTTCGGAGGGTATCAATGTCTTCCGGATGAATGTGTTGGGCGATACTGCCGGAGGTCAGAACTTGACGGCCTTGTTCTCTGCCGCCGAAAAGGGCCAGAAACCGCTTGTTAAAAAAGGAAAAGTCCCGGATTCGACATCGAACAGATAGATGGCATCTTGGGAATGGTCGGCCAGTTGCTGAAAGCTCTCGGACAATGTCCGGATAATGTCCGGATCATTGACGTCCATCCGGGTACCGTCAGCACGTTCCAGTTCCCGAATCCTGGCTTCCAGTTCTTCATATGTGGGTTTGCCGGGCATGGAGAACTTAAAAAGGGATGCAGGTGTTTCCGGGCTGCTCAATGCCCCGATGGCAGCCGTGCACACAGCCACGGGAGCGTCTGGATGATCGGCGGTAAATTCATACTCATCTCTGGAAAAACTGCCTGCCAATGGGTTTGGTCCGGGTTCCCTGGGCACAAATCTTTCAAGAGAAAGGCAAAGCCTTTTGATTTCAGGGTGTCTGCCAGGGCCAGTGCAGCATGTATATCCTTGGCTGCTTGGGCCGGGACCGTTTCGCCAAGAAATTTTTTGAGTTCGTTTTCCAGTTTTTCTGAAATGGTCGTGTTCATGGTTTCCTCCGGTTCAGGGATTTTCAATTTCCATCATATGGGTTTGAGAAGGAATGTCAATACCGCAGATTGTCTGCAGATCCGGGCAACAGTGAATCCGGTTCAGCAGGTTAGGTGAAAACAAGCAGCCACCCCTTTTTCGGAACCTGCCAAAATATTGTATTTTTCCGCAGCCCGTTTCGACGGCATCACCACGGCCGCGATCCCCTTTTCCTGAAGATCGGCAACCAGTGTGGCATGGGGCCTCATCAGGCCCGGTTTTCCAGTGCCGATCACAAGGCTTTCCGTGTCACTGTCCAGAACCGGTACCAGGTCCTCCAACGTCAGCCGGTGGCCGGATTTCCTGATCCACGGACTTACCACAGTGCCATCCGGCAGAATCATCAGATCCTTTCGAAACTCTTTGCCGTTAACGGTCATTTTTCCGAATGAAAAGGAATCAATCATGGGGTTTGCCTTTGTCTTCCACAGCCTGGATCAATTCATTTACAACCGGGTAACCCCCGGCTGTGGCATTGGCCAAAGATTCAATTGATAAATTTGTTTTTTGCATCGTTACCTCCAGAATTGAAGTGTTCCAGCAACACACGCGTTTGATAACGGGCTTTCACATGATCTGCCATGACCTGCCGGGCAGTCGTCTCCCGCAGAGAATCCCTTGGCCGGAAGCGGGTCGCATATGCCCGGGAAATGACCGGCACCCTTCTAACATTACATGGCCTGCACGGTGTTTGCAACGAAGATTTCCGGGCCATTGACATCATGGGTTTTCGTTTTAACGATTTTTCCGCTTTTCACCTTGATTAAATTCAAAAAACGCTTAAGTTATATAGTTATATTAGATTCTATGATTCCTGAAGCATTCTCGATATCGCACTTTGCCAGGGATCCGAGGATTCCCGGAATTTCAGATGGTTTTTTCGGGTAATTTTAAACCCACCCCGGAAGAGGAGTTTCACATGAAAGTCAAAGATTACTGCAATGCAATGCTGGCTGAAGTTTCTGCATGGAAAAACAAACTGGAAGCAATGAAAAAGGTGGCCGATTCCTACGGCACCCAGCAGAAAGAAAAGGTGCTTCCGCTCATCGGACAGCTGGAGCAGGAGGTCGCTACGGCTCAGATGCGGGTGGATCAGCTGGAAAAAGAATGCCCTTCCGACTGGTCTCCCATGAAAAATGAACTCGACGATCTGTTCGGCACGGTGGGAAGCAATGTGAATCGCGCCTGGAAAGATCTTGAACCCGGGAATGTCGGCGGGTAACCTGACTGTCTGACACGGTTTCCTTATGAATTCAAAGATGTTGTGCATAAGCATAAGACCTTTTTTTGTGAGAGGAATGACGTCCCGGGATATGACCGTTTTTTTTATTTCACTACCGCCTGACGAGTTTCCAGAAAGTCCGCCAGAGAATACACGGTCCGCCTGTTGAACCCTGTTGTGATCACCGCTTGGACAAGCGCGTTGAGGATGGCTTTCTCTTTGCATTCGGCAACGGCCTGAGACAATGTGTTCAGATGATTTTTATTCAATCCCGGCATCAAGACAACGGCCCGGGGCTCATAATGGGCGGATTCGGATGGCCGTGGAGAAGGTCACTATGATTTCTCCGCTGCCGGAATTGATGTTCGATCCGGTCCAGACCACCCCGGCCTGGATCTCTTTGCCGCTGATGGTGACATGGCCGACCCGGAGCCCGCTGACATCGGTGATCAGGTTCAGAGGGCCGGGCCGCATCCGGCCTGCCAAAAATTCGTGTACTCTGGCTGTTTTCTGGGACGTCATTTTTTCCAATTCATGTTTTTTGTCGTGCCCGGGCTGATCAACCGGTGTCAGGGTCTGCCGGGCTGTTCCCCGGGACCAGAGAGAGTTCCCAGTAAACGACACCCTGGAGCGGGTTTTCATAGTAGGGTGCCGTTTCTGTGAATCCAAGAGATTCATAAAGATGGATGGCTTCTTTGAGCCGGTCAAGGGTATCGAGCCGCATCAATGAGTAGCCCAGTTCCCGGGCAATCGCAATGATTTGCTGGGCCAGACGTCTGCCCAGGCCGGTTTTCCTGGCCTCAGGCCTGACGTAAAGCCGCTTCATCTCACATACGTTGTCATCCAGTCGGCGGACCGCCGCACAACCCAGGATCCGGTTCCCGTTCATACCGATGAGAAGGTCCCCGTCCGGCCGCGAGTATTTCCCGGGCAGACCGGCAAACTCCTCATCAAAATTCTGGAATCCCAGGTCCACACCCAGGAAGGCTTCGTATTCCCGAAACAGCCGACGAACCGCTTCAATCTCTTTGCCGTTTACTGCCTGCCTGATGGTCGTCTGATCAGTCATTGTAGAACACCGCCAGCCACACCGTTGCCCGGTCCGGATCGGTCCAGGCGACCCGGTGCCGCACATGGGCCGGGATGTGGAGATAATCTCCTTTGCCCAGTGTGATTTTTCTGCCGTCTTCAAACAGAAGAACACCGCTTCCCTCCAGCACCATCACCCACTCGTGCTCAGCCTGATCGTACCATCCCTTTGCCGGGGAGGCCTGGCCTTGGGACAGAATCCGTTCGATGCGGATATGGTCCGTCTTGAGCAGGTCTTTAAATATTTCTTCCTGGATGTGCTCAGGGATTGATGAGAAGATGTTGTGTGTGTTTTTATATTTTTCAGCCATTGTTCAACCGTTTTGAAATGGGTTTTCATTGTTGCTGTTCAAACTTGTTATCGCTGGAGAATTCCTCACGTTACCGGGTAATCGATTCGAATTTTTGAGAAATCCTCAGCCGTTGCATCCGGTTCGGCTCCCAGGTCTTGAAAATGTTTTTAAGGTGCATCAGCACATTATGTAATGAACCATCACGGCAGCAAAGAGATTTAAATTATGACAGCGTCTGTTTCTGTGGTCTTCATCGCATTGATGTTTATATCGCAAAGCACTGTTTGCAGCAAGGAGATATCTGTTATTTGAACAGATTAGTGTGGATATCAGGATACTGGATTCTTTTTTCTTTTGAAACAGGTTGATTATTCAAAAGAGATCTGAGTTCCTTGAAGATGGCTTCTATTGAAATGTCATCCCACATTGCTTGGTAACTGCTGACAGAGCCATTAGAAAAGCTCGTTGGATGGCCTCCTCTTTTGATAGTCGATATACTGTTCGATGGATAGTTGCAGCCAGTTTTGAAGCTTGGTCTTCGATAAGAAGGTCGCTGGCTTACAGGAGCACAAAATCAACAGTCCCGCAACCACTATCGCTCACCAAACAGACAATTTCTGATGATAAATGACATTGATGTTTACATCAAATGTCCTTGAAACATTGCCGGAATCATGTCGGTATATATATGATTTTTCCAGGTCGTGAATAAACGAACAGTGGATATTATACTTTAATTTTCACCAGGGGCATTATCCAAAACGTTTCGCACCTTTTTCATTAGATCCTCCATCGAAAAAGGTTTCTGGAGAAATGCCACCCCGTCATCAAGAACATCCTGATGGGCAATGACATCCATGGAATATCCGGACATGAACAAGAGCCGGATATCGGGAAAAGGGCGGTGATTTTTACAGCCAGGTCACGGCCGTTCATTTCCGGCATAACCACATCCGACATAAGCAATTCAATGGAGCCGGAATGGTTTTTGGCTTTTTCTACAGCCTCTGTCGGGGTGACTGCGGGGAGCACGGAATACCCGTTTCTCTCCAACATCATCCGGGCCATTCTTAAAATAGACGGTTCATCTTCCACCAGCAGGATGGTTTCCGTCCCCCCAACAACTGGTTTTTTCTCAGGCACATGCCTGTCAGGGCCTTCAGAGGCAGCCAACCGGGGCAGGTAGATTTTAAGCGTGGATCCCTGGCCGGGTTCACTGTATACATTGATGAAACCGTTGTTTTGTTTGACAATGCCATAGACGGTGGCAAGTCCTAAACCGGTGCCTTTGCCTACCTCTTTGGTGGTGAAAAACGGCTCGAACAGATTGTCCAGAGTGTCTTTTTCCATGCCGCACCCATTATCACTGACTGCCAGCAGGACAAAATCACCGGGGATAAGGTCAGGATGTTCGATGCAGGACTGTTCGTCAAATGTCTTTTTACCGGTTTCAATGGTGAGCATGCCTACCCCGGAAATGGCATCCCGTGCGTTGATGCATAGATTGGCAAGGATCTGGTCGATCTGGGACGGGTCCATTTTAACCGGCCACAGATGTGCTGCAGGTTTCCAGACCAGGTCGATATTTTCTCCGATTAGCCGGCGCAGCATATTCAGCATGCTTTCCACAGTATCATTTAAATCCAGCTGTCTGGGAGAAATGGTTTGTTTTCTGGCAAAAGCCAGCAACTGCTTTGTAATCTCAGCAGAACGCGTTGCTGCGCTTTGGATTTCTTTCAGGTCGGAATACAGATCGTGATTTTCATCTGTCTGCTGCAATGCCATTTCCGTATGGCCGAGAATAACTCCCAGCATGTTATTGAAATCATGGGCCACGCCACCAGCCAGCCGGCCGACTGATTCCATCTTCTGGGCCTGGAAAAGTTGAGATTCCATTTTTTTCAGGTCGGTAATATCGGTAGCGATCTGCATTCGTACCAGGCGGCCGTCCGTCCATTCAATGGCCCGGTCGTGATTAATATAATACTTGCCTGTAACAGGGTTTCTGTCATGCCATATACGGACACCGGCCGGGTTCCCATGCCTGTCAATCAGCTGATCGTTTGTACAGCATCCACAGGGTTCCTGATTTTTCCTAAAGGCACGGTAACATATTTCCCCTGTTTTGTCTCCTTCGAAATCAGTGATCATTTTTTGATTCATGAACAGAATTTCGCAGGTGTCCATGTCTGCCACATACACGGTGGAATCGATACTGTCCAGAACCGAGAGCATTTTTTCTTGGGACAGCTTCAACTCTTTTTCAGCCTTTTTGCGTTTGGTGATATCCAGAACGGTGAACGTGACTCCTTTTGAATGGTCCTGCAGGTCCACGGGAGTTGAGCTGAGCAGGACATCCATGATGGTCCCGTCTTTTTCTGCCAGCTGGTTTCCACCATGCCCGTGCCATTATCAGCTATCTGGGAATATTTTTCCCGTCCCACAAATTCAAAATCTTCATCACGGGAATACAGCATCCGGGAGCTGTTTCCGATCAGCTCTGTTTCATCATATCCGGTCATTTCACACAGTCGCCTGTTGACTTTGATCAGGATCCGGTTGACACTCGACCCTATTCCGACGGGTGCACTTCTAAATATACTGCTAATTTGATTTTGTCTTTCCTGCAACGCTGCCATTGCCTGCGTGGTTTCGACCATTGAACCGATGAGTCTGGCAGTGCTGCTGAGATGTTTTTTTGCCATCTCAATGATATGGGGAGGTCGGGAATCATACGCCGTGGCCTCGCCAAGAAGGTCTTCGCGGTTGAGATGGTAGACATCAGCCAGCATGTTGAGTTTTTTAGAATCTTTTGGAGGATCTCCATACCCGAAGTTGATCGCCCCTATTACATTTTCACCCGAAAAAATGGGCACGGCGTATAACCGAATACCGCCGTTGCACTCAATATCCACCGGTGCTCGTCTGGCAATAGCCTCTTTGGAGCAGTCAGTCCAGCAGGATTCATGGCACAGCCACCGGCCTGAGTTGAGCGCTTCAACACTGTCAGGGCTTCCGCAAAGTTTACGCGAGGCCCTGTCCATCATCCGGCACCAGCCTGAAGCAAAAATCCCAAAGGCATAATTGCCGTTTGCCTCGTAGATTGCAGAAGACGTCCCGAGCAAATCCAGATATTCACTGGTAAAGCTTTTCAGGCTTTCGCGACCAATGGATTTCAGGATAATGCCATCTCGATTCAATTCAGTCAGGTCGCCATATCCCTGATCGTGATTGTCCGTATGTGCATCGATGTTTGAAACCGGTTTTCTGGAAAGCATCCATTCAATTTCGTTTCAATTCTGTTTCGGTTTCTTTATGTGCTGTAAAATCTCTTGAAGAAAATAGGATTTCCTGAGCATTTCCAGCAGCATCAAGAATGAACTTACTGATGGTCTCAAACCACAGATAGTCTCCATCTGCACGGCGATATCGGTATTCGACCTTTCGAGCATCTTCTCTGGTGGTCAAACAATCTGAAAAGACAGCTGCGATTTTCTGGTAGTCGTCAGGGTGGACAAATTCCATGACGTTCCTGCCGATAAGAAAACCCGGATCATATCCAAGGATACTGCAGGAAGATCCGATGAATTTGAAGTTGCCATCCAAGTCAGTCACGGAAACAAGGTCAGTGGTATTGTCAATAATGTTTTGCAAAAATCGAGTTTTCTCCCGCAGGGCCTTTTGGGCCTGCTTTTTATCAGTGATGTCACGAATGATGGCAAGGTACACCGGTCTGTCGGCAAGACAAATGTTTTCGAAAGTGACTTCTACTGAAATTATCTTCCCATCTTTTGTCTGGTAATCCCTTCCATTTTTTGAAGGATTCTGCAGACAATCCCCGTGGGTTACTTCAGCGGCCTTGGAGAAATCAGTCATTTTCATGGACAGTAATTCCTGGGAAGTATAACCGAATAACTGTGAAGCTTTGGCGTTGCATTCCAAAATTTGATTGGTATCGCTGTCTGCCAAAAACAGGGCATCCAAACCCATGTTAAAAAGCAGGCGGTATTTTTTCTCGCTTTGGCGTGTCACGTTTTCTGCCGTTACCCGCCGTGTAACATCAGCCAGAGTGAGGACAAGCCTGTTACCTTATCTGATTCATGCTTGACGGGAATCAGACTCCAGTCCCAGTAGGTAATCCCCCTTTCAGGCCGGTCAGGGAACTTAAAAGGGTCGGCTTCAATAAAAAAGGGTTCTCCTGTATCGACAACCGTTTGAAAAAACACATGGTTCTTCTTATGGGGATAGAGTTCAAAATGATTTTTTCCCCTAAAAAAGGAGGACGTCTTTTTGCAGGTATCGGCATAAGCGCGATTCGCCCAGAGATAGTTAAATTGGCGATCAAGAAAGGCAGCCATGATATGCGTATGTTGCAGAATTCCCTGCATGATCTGATTTTGTTCCCGAAGCTGTACGTCGGAATTTTTATTGGCTAATGCACTTTCTGCAATTTTTGTAATGAACCCGACAAATGATTGACTGTATGAAAGGATATATTCGATTTTTTCATTGGGTGAAATGAGGCACTTGATCCAGTGCCTTCAGGTATAGGTCAATATCAAAACCGAATTTTTCACCGTGGCCAACAAAGAATTTTCTTTCCAGATTTTCGTCTTCATAGAAAAACTGCCCCAGAAACATGGTCGCCAGATGTTTGCCAGAGATAGTGATAGACATTCCAATATCCCATAAACCGTTTTTGCATTTATATTGGCAGACCTCTTTGTTTTTCAAGTGATCTTTAATGAAATTATCGCTTTCTTGACAGTTGACAAGGGTTTGCGGATGCACACGATGAAATCTGGTGCAGATATCCTGCCATCCAGCACGCACGAGAATCGAATTGTCTATCGCATCAATGATGCCCAAAGGCATGCTGGTTGATTGATAAAAGGAATCAGCCATATTTTGGAGCGCTTCAATGTCGATGAGATCTGAAAGGCGATACTTTTTCATTGTCAAAAAAACCTTTATGAATGAATCAATGTTTTTAGATTCTTGATGATTCAAATTAAAAACCACACAAATCCGAAATATAAAGCAAAGAGTTTCCAAACTGAGGAGACTCACAGCGCCCAATCAGTTGTCTTTCAAAAAGGCTTCCTATGCCTTAGGACCATCGAATGTCCGGTTCAAGTAAAAAAAATGTTTGTAGGGACATCACCGCCCGGAAAAATGGTTTTTACAAGATGATTTTTTTGCCAGGCTCAGTCCAGGTGAAATTCGATGTCATCAAAGATATCTTCCAGGGTGTAGAGCAGTTTGTCCACTTTGGCCAGATTCCGGTCGGCGATGTGTTCCTCAATGGCATGAAATGTCTGTGTCAGCTGATGTTTGTGATCGAGCAGCACCTGTCTGAGCGGGGTACCGTCGTACCGATAGAGAAGCATGTCGATTTTTTTGGGCCAGCTCATACAGAGACGGGTTGCTGTCCACGAGATCCGGGTCCTGAAATGACAAGTGCCGGGCCAGGCGGGGATAGGTTTTTTCAAAGCTTTTTTTGTAAAACGGCCGGATGGTCACGGTTATCTGCATATGCTGGCTCATGGGGTTTCTCCTTTGTTCGTATCCTGGATGGTGAGTCGATCATGGTAAATGCCGGGAGTGGAATCGGCAATGGGCTGGGCTTCGGCGGTTTTGACAAAGAACTCGGTAGGACCGGCACCGCCGATGACGGCGTAGGCGTAACCCTGGGCTGTCATGGCGTGAAGACATGACAGCAGGAGGGCTTTGCCAATGCCGGTGCCGCGTCTTTTCTCATCCACGCCCGTTGGTCCGAAAAAATTCAGGCAGGTGACGTCATGGCAGGCAAAACCGGCAATGTTTCCTGCTTCGGTGGCGATGAAACAAGATACCGGGACACGCCTGAAGGCCACGTCACACTCACTGGCCCAGCCGGTGCCGAAACGGTGTTTTACCCATTGAACAACGGTATGTTTTTCATATGTCATGGCCCGGCGGATCACAATGCCCCGGTCGGCAAGACGGTTTTGTTCAGATGCGGCCCCGGGCAGGTCATACAGCCGGACAAGCAGGTCGGGCATCGTTGCAGCCTCCTTTTGCTTCGACGTGAGATGGGGTTTTAAAAATCCATATGCCAGCCGGCCCCGGCAAAGGCAAACCGGTCCTGGAACCGCTGGAAAAGCCGGGCCGCGGCTTCGTTTCCCGTGCAATGGGATACGGCTATGGTACGGACCTTAAATTTGTCAAAGGCATCCATGGCCTGGTCCAGTTGGGACGGGTCGTTGGCAAAGCCCAGATGGGTACCGCCTATTACGGCAAGAAACGCCTGGTGGCCTGATTTTTCGGCAAAGTGTTCCATGATGTTGACGATGCCGGAGTGGGCGCATCCGGTGAGGATCACCGGGCCGGATAAGGTCTCAATGAGCAGGCTGGCATCGTCGAAAAAGGGTCGGGAATGAACCGTCGCGGGTCTCGGTGACCAGTCGGTCATCAGAAGGTTCAAAGACCAGGTCCGGGCACTTGTCCGGAAAGAACACGCCTCTGGCAATTTCAGTGTAGTTGCCGTGGAATTCGAACCGGGCATTGAGCGTTTCTTCCAGTGCGGATTGAGTAAAGGGGATGCCGATGTAAGCGGGGTCCTCGTCTTTAGGAAGCAGGTATTTGCCGGCAAACAGGTCGGGATGAGCATAAACGGCCAAAGGGTTTTCCTGGGCCGGGATTTGCTTGAGCCCTCCGGTGTGGTCGTAATGGCCGTGGCTGAGCACCACGCCGTCCAGGGCGGCCAGGTCTATTTTCAGGGCGTTAGCGTTGTGGGCCAGACCCAGCCCCTGGCCCGTGTCCATGAGCAAGCAGGTATCCGGGGTTTGCACCAAGGCTGCGAATCCGTGTTCGCCCATGATGCCTTTGGCCATGTGGGCCCGATTTTCACAGATGATGGTAATGCGGGTATGTTTCATGGGACAGTTCCTTTCTTTTTGTCAGATGCGGTTGCGGTTGTCGGGCATGTTTGCCACGATGCCGGACAGGTTATGGGCGTAACAGGGCCGTTCGTTCCAGGGGGTGTTGGACACCTCTGCCAGCAGGTGGGTGCAGGTGCCGTGTCGGTCATGCCTGAAGTAAAAGTTCACCAGGCTGAAGTAAAGCCCCAGGGTTCGCTGGTTCATCAGGCCTTGCACCGGGCCGGTCTCTGGGGTGCCTGTTAGTTCGGCCATTTTTTTCTGACGATGTTTTCGTACAGGGATTCAAAATACCGTTTCGGGACAGGCAGGCTCCCTAAGGTATGAGCCGGATCGTTGAAACAGATATCCGGATGGTAGATCGTGCCCAGAAGATTCAGACTGGTATTGTCCAGCTGGTTGAAGGAATCCGGAAATTCGTCCAAAGGATCCATTATGCTGCCTTTCCCATTGTTTCGGTTCAGCCAGCAGCCGATCAACCGGAAGATGCTTCGAGTAATGCAGTATCAACGGGCTGCGGATTTGTCTGGTACGAGGTAACATATATACGGCCGTCATTTTCAAAAAAAACCACCCCGTCAAGGTAGCCCACATCTCCGACCTCCTCGTGCGGCAGGTTCAGGGCAAATTCTTTGAGGGGATAAATATTCCAGTCATGGGATACGCAGATGGCGATTTCATTTTCCGATAGGCCGTCAATGCAGTTCACCATGAAACGGGTGAGGGTGGCTGCCGTATTTACAGGGTTTCCCATGATGGACTCATCAATTTGATGTTCAAACCAGTCCCGGAGAAAATTATTTGTGCCTCTCTTTTTAAATAAACCAATGATCTGTTCAATATCAATCAAATAAAATGGGGCCAGGATTTCATTGATTTGGTTGTGGGGGATTCTCAGACCGTGTCGACAGAAAAAACCCTTGTCAATGAGATACGCGGTTTCAATGCAGCGGCCGATATGAGACGAGTACAGCCGAGGCCGAATGCCTGACGGCAGGTCCTGCCCCATTTTTTCCGCATACTGCATACCTTCAGGCGTGAGATTCATGAAAGGTTCCATGCGAGCGCTGGTTGAATAAAACCGCTCGGAATGGCGGATGATGGCGGATATTTTGTTGATGCCCTGGTTTATTAGTTGTTCTATGACGGTGAGCGTGTTGTCGGATCTGATTTCATATTCTCGGTTCATGGCAGGGTGTGACATCTCCTGAAACTGGAAAAGAATATTGGGTTACTTTACCAGTTTCATAACGCATGGGATGGGAACTGTCAACCGCAAGTTTACTGTTTGTCCAGGCGAGACTGATCATGTTTGTCACCGGAAGGTGAATGGTTTTTGACCTGGTAAGATGTTAAATTGCCTGTATCAGAACTTAGAGGGGCCGTGGGTGAATTATAAAATTTTTTGAAGATCCGACAGGTGGGATATATGGTGTACATTCAGGGCTGCGGAGAGGCCGGTAACCCGGCTTTCACCGCAGGATAGAAAACAGGCAGCCATACCGGTCTTATCTGCAGCAAGGATGTCATTGATTGAATCACCGACAAACAACACCTGTTCCGGTGGAAGAGATAATGTCTGAAGGGCCAGAGCCAGACTTTCAGGATGGGGTTTGAGCCGGGACATGTCCTGACGGGCCAGAATAATCTCAAAAAAATGGGTCAGGTTGAAACGGGATAGAATGCCGTGGACAGATTCTCGGCCGCAATTGCTTACAACCCCAGACGGTACCCTTTCCGATCAGCTCTGTCAATATTGTCCGGGTTTCGGAATAAGGCTTCCACCGTGTCATGGCATCCTGATCATACCGGTCGTAAACTTCATCCATTTTTTCAAGAAGGTTTCGTGCATCCTCCGCCGCATTCCGGCTGATCCATTGATCAGTTATATCCAGGGTAACGTTGAACAAGCTGGCATAACTGGGCGGTTGTCCATACCGATTCATATCCATACCGGCATCTGAAAGGATGGCACAGATTTCTGTGATGGCTTTATCCAAGTCCCATTGAAAGTCCACCAATGTGCCGTCCAGATCAAACAGCACAGCTTCATATTTTTTATCTCTTGAGGCAGCGGAAGTGGGAAGGCTTTCAATTTTGAAATACACGGGGCGGAACCAGTCAGTGCAACCGGCAATGACTGTCCCCGGCTCTCGGTACCAGGCATAGGAGGCACCGTTGATGACTGCCAGAATTTCTCTTCGAATGTCTGCCCAGGCCCAGTGGCAGAAATTTTTCGGCATGTTGAATTCAGAAGTGACAAAGAATTCATCCCCTTCCTGAAACGTGCTGCAAAGACAGCTGTCTTTTATGGAATTTTTCAAATAGTCATTAATAAGATCCTGGTTTACGGTTCTTTTAATGACCGTGATTTTACATTTGGCATGGAGCATCTTGGGGGCCTTTCGTGAACAAATTGCTGTGCCTCAGCCGATGTTCAATTGAGTTCTGAGTTTAGTTTTTCCAACTCTGAATTGTCCCAGCGTTTGAAAAGGGTATGGGAGATGCCTATGAAATCGAGCACTTTTCCAACAGACTGGTTGATGATGTCATCCAGTGTCTCGGGATGATGATAAAAGGCTGGCACGGGTGGAACAATATGGGCGCCCATTTCCGCAGCCAGAGTCAGCAGTCTCAAATGGCCCACATGCAATGGGGTTTCCCTGAACATCAAAGCCAGTTTGCGTTTTTCCTTGAGTTGAACGTCTGCGGCCCTAATCAAAAGGTTTTCATTGTAAGAATTAGCGATTCCCGAAAGTGTTTTTACGGTGCAGGGGGCAACCACCATCCCCATGGTCTGAAACGAACCGCTGGCAACCGATGCGGCAATATCTCTATTGGTATAAGTGGCATCTGCCATGGAAAGTACATCATCCACGTCATAACTGGTTTCGATCCTGATGTTCAGTTTTCCCGCTTCTGAGATAATCAAATGAGTTTCAATGTCAGCCTGTTTTAGAACCTCAAGCAGACGAACACCGTAAATGACCCCACTGGCACCAGCGATCCCCACAATTAAGCGTTTTGTCATTATAACTCCTTGTTTTTAAGATAGCGAATTTTTGTTTGAGTGTGTGGCTTTTTCCAACAGGTTGTATCCTTTTTCTTCAAGAACCGAGATAATTTTTTTGAAGCATTTAATATTGAACCGAATTACAAGACGCTTGGTCCCGGTATTAGGGTTTTTAAGCGTAAAAAGGCCCATGATTTTAACGTCGGCAGCAAAAAGATCTTCAAGGATTCTTTTTATGGTGTTATTTGAGTCTCCATTTAATTCAATGGTCATCCCGTGAACGCCTGCATCCTGCCCTAGGAGCTGGCTTAAGGCCAGGGTAAAATCCCTGTTGGAAAGAGTTCCCACCAATTTGTCACCATCCATAACGGGCAAAAAACTGCGGCCGAACTGGCTCCCTTTCTTGATGGCAGTTTCAACAGAATCATCAATGGATAGAGTCACCGGTTTTCTTACCATGATGTCCTTTACTTTTAATTTTTCATTAAAATACTGCATTTCAAAGATATCCTGGGTTGAAATTGTCCAGGATGCTGCTTCCCTCAAATCCCGTCTTGCAACCAATCCCTTGAATCTACCGTCGTCCACCACTGCTAAAAATGGGACTTTTTTTGCTTCAAATACCTGCATTGCCTCTTTTGCTGACAATTCACTGGAAATTGTATCAGGATTTTTTCGCATCCAGTTTTTTTACTATCATGTCTGGTCCTCCATTTTTGTAAGTGAACTATTATGTCTGGTGCATGAACCAGGCAACAAAATATCTAATCAAACAATCCCATTTCTGTTGCAAGCCTTTGGGATAAATGTCTGGCGGTGGGGGTGATGAACCAGTTTTTCAGGCCATCTTTTCGAAGTTTTTTTGCCTCTTCCCAGTAAGGACCCCTGATTTTTTCTTTTCCGAACATGGTTTTAAAACGGATGATTCCTGTTTTGCCGTATCTGTCTAGACGGTCAGCTTCCACCACCAGGGTGGCATTGATATTGTTCATCTTGAAAACTGCTTCAGGCAGATCATGGATTTTTATAATGCTTTGAATCTCTTTCGTTTCAGACTCACCATAAGATAGTTCATTTAATATTTCACCAGCGAGAATGGCGCCTTTTTCCATATGTTGCGAAAAACTGGTGGTGTTGGTTTTTACTCCGGGTGTGGCAGCATTGAAATCTGCATAGTCAACTACGGCCCATCCCAGGTCATGAAGGTATGCAGCTGGTAGAACAATGCCAGAGTCCCCTTTTTCGTGTGATATCAAATATCTGCACAGATCAACGGTGCGCAGAATATGTTCCCAGTCACCATCCCGCCCGTTTCTATACATCGGTTCAATTTTTGAGATTAACCGCCTTTCAAATGCAGCGTCCATTAAAAAATCTCCAGCGCCGTTTTATGACTGTCTGGCTGAATACCGGATCTTCCATGTTTGCCTCGATTTCAATAATCTCGATGTTCGAATCAAGTAAATTACGCAATGTTTGAGTGAAAATTTTGTCTTCTTCCGGGTCATAGGTCGGGTTTCCCGGTGCATCAACAGATGACCATCCCTTCAGCGGTATTATGATTTTTACTGGTTTTTGGCACCATTTAGTTTTCTGGCAAATTCATTGGCCACCTGTTTAAGTTCGTCCGGTGAAAGGCGCAGCCAGGTCCGGAATTTATCAAGGTCATATTTTCGCCGTTCATGAAACTCCTTTTTGTATTTTGACCGGGCAGGGGTCATGTGGTTGACAGAACAAGTGGAAATAATCTGGGGAATCCCTGTTTTTGCCGCAGATTCCAGGCGATCAGGTCCACCGTCCCGCATATAGCCAAAATAGTGTTCTCCTACCCCGCCCGGAGCCAGGTCTATGACACCATGAAAAAATCCTTCGGCAATCATTTTTTCCATGGCCTGGTCCCCGACACCGGCTGCAGAAAATCCAGTGATTTGAAATCCTTGGCTTTCAAGGGTGGCACGAACAGCGCGGGCACATTGTTCGCACGGTCCCAGCATGGTCATGGCAATGGTTTTCTTGTTGTGGGCCGCCAAGGTATTATCCACATATTTGATCATTCCTTTCATGGCATAACACGCCCTGTCCATGACATTTTTGAGCATATCGGTTACTCCGGTTATTTCAATAACCGAATGAAACAAAAGGATATCACTGGTACCGATATATCTGGTAGATAACCCCGGTAACGCTGCAGTAGAGGAAATCATCAGCTTTGGAATACCAAACGGCAGGGAACGCATGACATCGGTTGCCATCAATGATCCTGTTGAACCGCCAATGGCCATTACACCATGGATTTTGCCCGCCATATAAAGGTCTCTGGCAATTTTGGTGGCACCATCTATAATGATATTGGTGATGGTTGAACGTTCTTTGGACTGGTTGATTTCTTCAATGGTGCTGCCGCCAGCTGAAGCCACATGAGAAGGGGTAAGTTCCGCTCTGGAAGGTTCTTTTCCCCGCATTGAAAGGTCCATCAAAAGAGGAAGCACATCGATTTCTTTAAATTTGTATTTTAGATACCGTGTCTCATCCCTTTTGGTGTCCAGGGTAGATATGATCAAAACCGTTTTCGGTGTATTCATGTTTTTGCCTTTGTTAAACCTGCGGCAGAAAGCTTGAGAATTTGTTTTCTCTGCCGCAGGTTTGAGGTTACAAGCCCAGTTTTTCTTTGATATCTTTTTTCAGGGTTTCCTTGTTCACCTTGCCGGAATCGCCGACTGTCGGGAATTCAGTGACAACCTCCAGATGTTCGGGAAGTTTGAACATGGCGATATCTTTGGATTTCAGGTGCTCGACCATGGTTTTAAAATCGAAGTTCATCCCGGGTTTAGGGATCACATAAGCGGCACAGCGCTCGCCCATCTCCCTGTCCGGGTAGCCGACAATGGCCACTGAACCCACAGCGGATGATCATTCAAAAGCCCTTCCACCTCGGCCGGATAAATATTCTGTCCACCCCGGATGATCATGTCTTTGGCCCTGCCTAATATCCACAGACACCCATGATCAAACTTGACAATATCTTCGGTCGTGGTCCACCCGTCTTTGTCAAATACCGTTGAGGTGAGCTCTTCATCCCTGTAATATCCGGCCGGCGCATGGGGGCCCCTGAAATACAAGATGCCGGGTTCTTTATCGGGCACGGCAATTTCTCTGTTTTCCTGATGTGCCAGCCTTACTTTGTTTCCCGGAAGCATTCTGCCGACGGTTCGCCGCCTCAAGTCCTTGGAATCTTCCACCCGGCATCCTGACACCGATCCCATATCCTGAGTGCCGAGATCACTGGTGATGGAAGCGCCAAAAGCTGTTTCCGCTTCCTCCGCCACCTGGGGCGGCAGGTATCCCCCGGCCGACCGAATAAATCTGAGTGAACTCAAGTCATATTTTGATATATCAGCCTCAAGCATTCGAATCAGGTGGGTAGGAACCACCCCGATAGCTGTTGCCTGTTCTTTTTCAATAAGTGCCAGGGCAGCATCTGGTGAAAATTCCTCAAGCATAACGGTTTTGGCCCCTGCAATCGGAGCTGCAAAATAGGTCAAGGTTCCTGCGGCACCCCCTGCATGAGGTGCAATGGCCATTGTGATGTCTTCTTTTGTCAGACTCCAAATATCTACCCGGCCTTTGGCGGTACATATCCGGGGTGCAGCCGGCCATTCGACCAGCTTGGGTATTCCGGTGGTGCCTGACGTCGTGGTCAAAATGGCTACATTTTCTATAGCATCCAGACGTCTTTGTGCCAGAATGCCTTTATCGATGGGCTGTTTGACTCTTTTTTCAACAATGCTGGGAAGGGAAAAAGTACCGTTTGGCGCTTTGCCCGGAACCTGATCATCAAACAGAAAAATTTTTGCAGGTGGGGAAAGTCTTTTTGCAGATCCGCATACATTTCAAGGTAATTGAATTTATTGTAGGTGTGCGGAATAATAACCGCTGATGCCTTGGTTCTGTCCACCATATAAGTCAGTTCTTTTTTTCTCAGGTAAGGATACACCGTCAGAGAAATCAAACCGGCCCGTTCACAGGCTATTCTTGCAAGAAAGCCATACACACTGTTTGGCGACTGAATGATCACCCTGGAATGTTTTTCTATCCCCATTTCAACCCAGGAAATTGCCATGGCATCCACCCGTTTCAAGGCCTCTTTCCAGGTGAGTCTGTATTTTGAATCCACCAGAGCTTCCTGGTCCGGAATTTCGCTGGCATTTTTTTCCCAGAAGTCATAAAAGGTTTCCTGGGTCCAGTATCCGTCACGGACGAATTCATCTGTCATCGCTTTTGTATATCGAATAGGTTTCACGAGTCATCCTTTCCTTATAAACCGAGTTCCGACCATCTTTCTTTTACTTTTTCCACCACGGCGGGGTCCAGTTGGATCTGTATGGGTTTGGGATCCCATTCATAGGGAATCGTGCAATCCATGAGAAGTCTTCCTGTAATCCATCTGGCATTGATAGGCAAAGAAGGATCAAGCGGAGTAGATCGGCCCCTCTTGATGATCTGGCAGCGATTGGGCTGAAATCTGAAACTCATGGCATACATGACCCTTGGAATGTCCCATGAATCAATGTCGTCATCCACCACAATAACCGTTTTAAGGCCATATGCACCCATTTCAGTGGAAATGGCTGCTGTCAACACCTGGTCAACATGCCCGGGATACATTTGTTTCATGGAAATAATAGCCAGGAATCGGCCGGCACCTTCCGGCGGGCAATAGCAGTTTTTCAAACCCGGTATATTCATTTCATTGAGCTGCTGCCAGAGGGTTGCCCCGTAAGACAACGCCATAACCATATGGGAATCGGTGACAGCACGGCCAACCGTTGTGCCCCAGTGAATCGGGTTGTTTCTGTACGTCACACATTTCACATCAATGAAGTTTCTCGGATCGGTACCAACGCCTGAATAATATCCGGTATATTCGCCGAACGGTCCTTCTTCCATGAATTTTTCCGCATCTACAAAACCTTCCACAACAATTTCTGCATGGGCTGGGATCGGCAGATCAACCACCTCACCTTTGACAACTTCGATTGCTTCACCACGAAAGGCGCCTGCCACGTCATATTCACTGGTAAACGCACCAACGCGGGCAGCGCCAAGGATAAACAATATCGGATCACACCCTGAAATGGAGGCGCAGGGCATAGGTTTCCCAAGGGCCTGGTATTTTTTCAGCATGATGTCAGCATGTTTTCCTTTGATGAACTGGGTACCGATTTTGTCTTTCCCCAGAAGTTGACTTCTGTACGTGCCCAGGTTTACCCAGCCGGAATCGGGATCTTTTGTAATGATAAAATGGGCAGTTCCATAATATTTTCCACCATCTAAAGGGTAGTAATGAGGGACAGGGAAAGTATTCAAATCCACGTCATCTCCCATCATAATATTTTCTTTGCAAGGGGCTTTTGATTTGTCAACATATACCGGTGGAATGGGCTTTTTTGCTTTTTCAGCCCAGGCCCCGTAAAGGTCGGTAAGGCTTGAGTTTTCATCCTCTCCCATGATGATGGCAAGCCGTTGAACGGTGGTGGCCACACTGGTAATAACCGGTGATGTGTGGCCTTTGCAATTTTCAAACAGCAGGCCGGGCCATGGGCCTCTTCGTTTAATTTGGCGATGTGTGACAATTCCAGATGGGTGTCAACTTCAGCTGTGATTCGTTTCAAAAGACCTTTTTCTTCACAGGTGGCAATAAAATCTCTCATGTCTTTCATAAACTGTTCTCCTTTTTTACGGCAACATTGTTTGATATACGAATAAGGTTGCTGGCGCGATGCGCACAAGGTTATATTGTTTGCCCGGCCCTGAATTTCAAGGCCAGGCGTTCAAACAAGATAAGTATTCTGATCAACTGCTGATTTTCCTGCCTGCAACAAGTCCTGCGCAGATATGTTCGAGCGCAGAGGATCTTGAAGCCACAACCGGCCCCACTTTTTTGTCACTCCAAACCGTTTCAGGGCGGCTCTGTAGTATCATGATCTTGGCTTTTCCCGGCGTGTCTTTGTCGATGGCCCACTCAATGTCCATTGCCTTGCCGTAATGAGTTTCAATTTTCTTCCCAATCTGGGCAAGCTCAATAACATCCAAATCCACAACACATTGAGTGTCTTGTCTTTCTACAGGAACATCCTTTTTTATAACGCAATGGTTTTCAGGATCACGGGTGAACAGAAAGGTTTTATGGGAAATGGTTTTTTGATAATTTCGTTGGTAACTTTATTGACAATAAAATTATCAGGTGTGCATTCACCGCTGACAACACTTTCCCCGAATCCCCAGTTCGCGTCAATGGCAATGGATGCTCTGTCGCCTGTGGCTGGGTTTAAAGTGAACATGACTCCTGCAGTCCAGGCATTTGCCATTTTCTGAACTCCCACCGAAATTTCAACTTTTTCATGGGGGAATCCCATTTTGGCTCTGTAATAGATGGCTCTTGCAGCAAAAAGACTGGACCAGCATTTTTTTATATGGGTGAACACATCATCAATGCCCCTTATCCAGAGAAAAGTATCCTGCTGGCCGGCAAAGCTGGCTCCGGGCAGGTCTTCTGCTGTAGCGCTGGATCTAACCGCCACCGGAACCGCCGGGACATGGCATTTTTTGGAAAGCCTTCTGTAAAATTCACCCATATAATCTTGGAGCTCTTCATCAACCGGTGTGTTTTCAATGAGCGAGCGAATTTTTTTACTGGCCGTTTCTCCAGAGTCCATGTCATTAGGTTTGATGTCTTTCAGAATTTTGAAGATTTCTTTTTTTATCCCACCCTGTTCAAGAAACCGGTTATAGGCTTTTGTGGTGACGGCAAATCCAGGAGGCACCGGTATTTCAGCACTGAGCAGTTCACCAAGACTTGCATTTTTGCCACCCACTATGGGGATGGAATCCAGATTGCATTCTTCAAACCAGAGAACATAGTCATGTCGTTTTTCCATGATAATCGGCTACCTTTCAATGTATATTCTGCCTGTATCTCCATTTAATTTGATTTTCATGCCTGATTTGATAATGGTTGTGGCCTGGCCTGTTCCGACAACCGCCGGCATCCCGTATTCACGACAGACAATGGCGGCATGGCACATAATCCCGCCCACATCGGTGACAACACCCTTTATTTTTTGAAATACCGGTGCCCAGGAAGGCGATGTGGTCGGTGCCACCAGTATTTCACCCTCTTTGAGTTGACCAATATCCTCAACCGATCGACATACCCGTGCTATGCCTTCTACAACCCCGGGGGATCCGGCAAATCCTTCGATCTCATTAACCTTGTCCGGATCGCCGATTTTCTTTAGTTTGGACCAGGCGGTCATACTCTCATTGGTTACGCCCCAGAGCACAATGGTGAACGGTTCCGCTATGACTTCGGGCGGAGTGCCGACGGCCGGGATGGGCGGATGTTCTTTGAATTTTTGATATACGCCTTTTCTCCAGGCGATTTCTTCAGGCCAATGGAGTGGACCATATCCTTTTGTGCCGGTTGCCCATGCAGTAACAAGATCCCATAATGCTTCCTTGATTTCACTTCGGGACATCATCCATATATCTTCAGGTCCGTTGATAAATTTATGGTCTGCAATGATGGCGGCAATTTCCCGCATCTTGTTCCAGAATACAGAGTGAAACCAGTGCTCTACATAGAACATATGATTTTCAACATAAGGGAACACCAGTTCGGCGGTGCCATGAAGCTGATCAAAAGTCTGCCTGTCTTCATCGGTTTTTAAAAAACCTCTGTATTCCTGAACCAGTCTTTTCCGCTCCTCAATAATAGCGTCCATGGGCCTGTCAATATTATGGCCGTCATTAATTTTTTTAATATATATTCGAATTGAACTCATGGGGATATTCAGATTGTCATTCCATGAAATATCCTGGTGGTACCAGCCGGTGCCGGTTGAGATATTGAACCATGGATATCTGGCATTTTCCCAGGCAGCCACCCATTTTTTTCCATTTTCAGATGATTGGAGGGCGGCGATGACATCTTCGACATCTTTGGTATCATCTCCAATCTGTGATCCGAGATCGAATTCAACAGCCAGCTTGGCAAGTTTTTTCAGCTCATCGTCCGGTTTGTATAAAATAACATCAATTCCTGCGACCATCTGGGTGATTTTCTGTAACGGAATATCAGGGAAGGCTTTAGAACAGAAATCGACAAAAGTGACATAGGATGCATATCCCAGGTTCAAAAATTCAAAATGATATTGCCAGCAGCGGATTCCCAGATCAATTAATTTATCGTAAGTTTTGAGCAATTCATAACCTGATGAGGTGCCTATTCCGTTTTTGACAACCGAAATATCCTCCATGGCCGGCAATTGTTTTATTTCAAGTGCTTCAATATCTGAAATAATCCCGCGCATCTTTTTTCCCACTGTTCATGCAGCCTGTCCCAGTTCTCATAATAGTAACCAGCCCTTTCCATGAATAATGGAATTCTTTTTTGCACCTCTTCCGGGTCTGTGACTGGAACTGGAGAAATGTAAACATTTCCGTTGATAATACGATGATCAACTCCATACACCGGAGGAATCATGAAAATCCGGGTGTTGAATTGGGAGAGTGCAAGAAACCATGCTTCGTCCCAGATAATATCAAAGGGATACAGAGGCTCAGGGTAATGTAGGGCATCATTGAACCAGAACAGATTGTTCTCGTAGGCCTCTCTTTCCTTGTCCTTTGTCGTAAAAAAATAGTGGTACGGATACATCCTTTCCCAGCCTTCGGTTCCGGGTATCGCTTCTATCTCGTGTGGATTGGGAAACTATGGTCGGCCATTTCGCCCTCCTTGAAAAGTTATGTTAGGTGCAGTGAAAACCCAAAAAATAACTACGACCATACTTGCAGGGAATCGAAAAGGCAGAATGAGAGAGAATCCATTGTTAAACAGATCTGGCCTGGTTTCTTTTTATCAGAGCAGCAAGTATATGTGAGGATTAATAGCTCTTGACAAAAAAACAGTCAATTCATATAAATTTATGACATTTATAAGAATTTCTTATAAATTTTGATCTTTTCAACCACCCTGCGAAGAAGGGAAATCGCTTGATGGTCAATTTAAATCAGCTCCGGGCATTTTATTATGTTGCAAAACATAACAGCTATACGGTTGCAGCGGAAAAGCTTTTTATCACTCAGCCGGCCGTAACGGCACAGATCAAATTGTTTGAAAAATTTTACGACATAACGTTATTCAATAAAAATGGAAGATCTCTGTTCCTATCCCATGTCGGCAAGCTTCTATTTGAAAAAGCAGAAAAAATTTTTGCTCAGGAAAATGATATTGAAGAGATGCTAACCCAGATCAAGGAAATGGACCGAGGGCTTCTAACGATCGGCTGTACCAAAGCGTATGCCAAACACATTATGCCATCCATTATTTCTGTATTCCACAGGGCCTATCCCAACATCAGAATTATATTGGAAGAAGGCAGCTCCATGTCCATGATCGACAGTCTGAGAGTGTTTAAAAACGAGATCATTGTTGTTGCACAAATGGATATCAAAGACCCTCGAATTCAGTTTGTCCCTTTCAGCCAGGAGGAAATTGTTGTGATTATGGCACCGGATCATCCGCTTTCCAGGAAGAAAGAGATCACATTCCAAGATATTGAAAAAGAACCGATTATCCTGAAAGGAACCGGATCCGGTACACGGAAGAGGGTCGTAGGATTATACAAAAGCAACAACGTGGATCCAAACGTGTTTATGGAATCAAATAATACGGCATTCATCATCGATTTGGTTGAAAGGGGGGAAGGGGTTTCCTTTCTTGTTAAACCTTCAGTCGAACAAAAAGTGAATGAAAAAAAATCGTCATGCACCGGTTAAATGACATCAGATTGTATCTGGATGTCAGCCTTGGTTTTTCAAAAACCAGTCCCCTTTCACGAGCAGGCGCTGCTTTTTATGAGGTAATAAAACGTTCATTTATTGAAGAGTCATCAGAGCATAAAATCGGGTCCATCATGGCAAAAATTCTGGCAGCGCAACGGCTCAAAGATTAATTTTCCGGTTTACTTGTCCGAATACCGCCTTATTGTGTCTGCTAAAGATATAATTCAAAGAAGGCGAAAGTATGAAAATAGCGGTTTTTTCAGATGTCCACAGTTGCTATAAAAAAATGATGGCGGTTTTTGACGACATGGATAAATTCAAGATTGATCGGTATATTTGTCTTGGAGACATTATCGGATACGGGAGCCAGCCCGAAGAAACCATTCAGCTGTTAATGTCAAAAAACGTGACTTCCGTCAGAGGCAACCATGAACTGGCTATGTTTGTTCCCGAATATCTTGAGCTGTTTCCAAAAGAAATAAAAGAGCCCCTGTTGAAGAATATCGCAGCGATTTCCAGACAATCCATACAGTATCTTGAAAAAACACCGGTTTATCTGAAATTGGAAAACTGCCACTTTGTTCACGGGACGCCACCGGACAAGATGACCACTTACATCTATGATGTGACAGATTATTATTTAAAGTCCATTTTTAATAATTCTTCGGCAAGGGTATTCTTTACTGGTCACACCCACAAGTTGAAATTGATTACGTATAAAGACAGAATAGTTTGTCGCACAAGAATTAACAAAAAATGTACCATTCAGGTGGAAAACAACCAGAAATGTTTAATAAATGTCGGTAGCATCGGTTTTTCAAGGGATGCCTTTGAGGCATCGAAATATGTCATATATGACACGGAGAACCAACAGATCAGGGTCCGAATGGTAACTTCTTAAGTTTTTGAAAATTTTTTGCCGATGCCAGAATCAGAGTTTCTTCGACACACCAGGGAGAATAGCTATCAGGGTGTGTGCGAATTTCAGAAAGCCAGTCATGCCAATGTATCCATTTTAGGTCATTTATTTCATTGCTGTCGGGCGATATTTCATTTCCACAAATTCCAGCATAGATAGGGCAGATTTCATTTTCCATTATCCCGTCTTTTGAAAAACAATATCGGTAATCTGAAATTTTCATTGCAGAGGACAGGTCAATGCCTAATTCAAATCGTGTGCGCCGGATTATTGCTTTTTCGTATGATTCTCCGGGCATGGGATGGCCACAGCATGAGTTTGACCACACCATGGGCCAGGCTTTTTTTGTTTTTGCCCGCTGCTGCAATAGAAGTTCTTTTGTGTGCTTAAATAAAAAAATTGAAAAAGCCCGGTGTAGAGGGGTAAGTGAAGAATGAACCTTTGATTTTTTCTCTACGCCGATTTCCCTGTCTGCTTCATCTACCAAAACCACATATTCATTATCCAATATCATAGTAACGCTCCATTTTTCTTTAAGTCTATGGTCATGCAAACAATGAGTCAATTTAAATAAATTTATGAAATACATAAGTTTTTGTGTAACTACTCACCCCTATCATTTTCTGATGCGGTAATTTAGCCCGCTAAAGCCAGCTGAATTGCTACAAGCGGATTTACTCCCTGGTTTGCCATGGTTTGCAAGTAACTTGAGATTCGGCAATAAGCTTGAGCATATCGGTTGCGTCGAAAACACCCTGATATTTTCTGCTTCACTTTTGCCATGCGAAGATCCCGCTCAGCTCGATTATTGGTGAATGGCACATATGGATCCTTTGCAAACAACAGGACTGCCGGCTCATTGTTTTTTAACCTCTCCCAGAGATTGTGCGCATCTGACTTGGCCATTTTTCCCCGCTTGCCTTTTGGCTTCGGCGGTATCTCCGGCAGCTCTTTACCTCCACGTGTAAGGATATTTCGGTAGCGTTTCTGCAGATTGGCATATTCTTTGTCCGTAAGGCATTTCTCTTTGCGCTTTGCTACAATACGACACGTTTCCTGCAATAGCCTTTTCATATTACCGGCCCACCTATATCGATTGGAGTCAAGAATGAACACCAACTCCCTCAAAAGGTGAGAGCCGCAAAGCCCATGGCCGCAATGATCGTATGATAAATATGACGCCCAACAATCATGGATTATTACCCCGCCATAGCGGGGAATGATGTTCAAATCGACAATAGCCTCCTTGCCCCGCTTTCGGTGAAGTAGTTTTAGTGTTGTTTCTCCGGAAGAATATACATGAATCCAATGATTTTTCTTCTCCACTCGAAATGATGTTTCATCTACATGAATCGATGGGGCCTGAAGAATGTTTTCAATGGCTTTTGTTTCCCATGTTTCAAGAGATTGATGAAGTCTCCAAACGAACTTAAGCAGTGTTGCCTCAGAAAGAACGGATCCGATCATGGCGGCTATCTGTTTTTGAACCCGGTTAAGAGCGACCATTTGACTGATTATCAGATGGATAGCAAATGCTTTGAGTCCGTTGCCGTACTGTAGTGCCCCAGGCATGTCCTTCGGGAAATGCCCCTTTACCGTCGCCGTACAGTTGGGACACTGTTTTATTTCGGCATCTATATGCTCTACCGTTTTTCAAAACGATGTCTATTTTGTTCGCCGTTCATGCTCATGACAAGGCGTTTGGTCCAGAGAAGTTCCACAGGTATCACATGTTTCAGCCTTGGCAATGGTGACCGTCTCTTTTATACGAGTGTTGCTGATTTCTCCATGGACTTTTTTACCCTTGCCCTTGCTTTCGGAATTCTGTTTGGCTGTTTCATCTTTTGGGGTTTGCGAAGGAGGCAAACTTGAATTTTTGCTGTTCTTGGGGGTTTTCTTTTCCAGAAAAATAGCCAGTATCAGTTCCACAATGATCAGCATGCTATTCATTAATGCCCGAATTTCTGGAGATACCTTGCCAGCCGAACAGAGTTGCTCAAACTCCTGTTTCAGGCGTTCGATTTCTTCTCGAATACTTGTCTTGTTCATTGTTGCCATGACTACATTATAACACGGCTTTTTTCGACCTCCTGACGATTCCTTTAATCGATATATTTACCTGCTGGCATCGAATTTGATCAGCTAACGGTAAACGTGGAAAAACGCCTGCTTTATTGGACTATACGATTGAATTTATGTGCTATTTCAAACCCCTGCAAAAATGTTCGAAAAAAACCTGTCAAGTCTTTTTTTGTTTTTTTGACATTTTTTTTAACGTGGGGGTGCGTAGTTACGTTTTTGTTATCCAAAAAAAGGATAGTTTGACATACCCCTTGTTATACGGGGTAGGGGCGGGGACAGAACGTTGCCAGTGTTGATCCCTGAATCGATCATCAGGGTGGAATATATCCGACTGTTCTCCAATTCCGGAAAAAATATCTAAGATTGCCGGCATCAGGATCAGTTTGCATGACCGTCATTGGATTTATTCCGATCTTGAATATCAGCCTGGATCGGTCTCACAGGTGACGATTTCCAGAAAACCGTCCACAGTGACCCGTATAGTGGACCCCGAAAAACTGAACGGTGGCACATCCTTTTGACACCGGCGGAAATGTAAAAATGACATTTGAATTGAATGAAAAATTGTCTTGACATTGGGGTCCACCATACCGGCCTCCGGTCTGGATATAGTTCAGGATCCGGTCCGCGCCCGAAACGCTGGGCAGACCGTATTTCCGGGCGATGACGGCGCTGTGGACCAGCATGCCCTCCGTTCCTCCACCACGGCGGCTGCCTGGCAGATATCCTCTGTCCGATTTTCACTGTTGTTGACCAGAAACGCAGCATTGGGGCGGGCCCGTAAATGGTCATGTTCTCGGGTGGTTATGAGAGTCAGAAAAACAATCCGGTTCAGTTTCGGGGTGATGGCCATCACCACCAGGCTGGCATAGGGATGGCCGTGTTTCTGGGTGCACCGCACGGCCAGCTGCCGGGAATCGATCAGGTCTTGGATGGTGCTGAACAGGGTCTGGTTGTCCATATCTGCCTCCGGGAAGAATCTGTCGGGGTACCGGCCGATCAAAGGCTGCGTACCGGTTCCGGTATTTTCAAAAAGATGTTACAATCCGGTTGAACTTGTTTCTTGCGCCATGCTATAGGAGCTGTCAACTGCTACCTGTTTTATCATTTGAAGTAAGGAGGAAGAATGCCCAGACAGATCAGCTTGATCGGTGTGCCCATGGATTTCGGCCAGGATCTGCGCGGGGTGGATATGGGGCCTGCGGCCGTGCGGTACACCGGCCTGATTCCCCGGCTTAGGGAACTGGGCCACACCGTGCGGGACCGCGGGGATATCCCCATTCCGATTCGGGACGATGCCGTGCCCGAGCCGGTGCCGGGAAATACCTATGTGGAAGAGATCACCCGGATATGCCAGGCCATTTATACCCTGGGCCGCCAGGCGATGGAGGAGGGGGATTTTCCGCTGTTTGTGGGTGGGGATCATTCCATTGCCGTGGGCACGGTTTCGGCGGCCGGATCAGACGGCGAGCCCATCGGCCTGATCTGGCTGGATGCCCACGGTGATTTCAACACGCCGGACACCTCGCCGTCCGGCAATATCCACGGCATGCCCCTGGCCATCCTCATGGGAGAAGGGCACCCGGACCTGGTGGGTGTCGGCCGGACCGGGCCCAAAGTTCTGCCGGAAAACGTGGTCATGATCGGGTTAAGGGACATCGATCCGGCTGAAAAAAGGCGGTTGAAAGACTCTGGGGTCGCGGTATTCACCATGCGGGACATCGATGAGCAGGGGATTTCAAGCGTGGCCAATAAGGCAGTGATGAAATTCGCCCACATGAAGCGCATCCACCTGACCGTGGATATGGATGCGCTGGATCCTGTGGAGGCCCCGGGGGTCGGCACCCCCGTGCCCGGCGGCATCACCTACCGTGAGGCCCATCTGCTCATGGAGATCCTGGCGGATTCCAAAAAAGTGGGCTCAATGGATCTGGTGGAAATCAACCCGATCCTGGATGTGGCCAACAAAACTGCAAAATTGGCGGTGGAGCTGACGCTGTCCGCCCTGGGAAAAAGTATTTTGTGAGCCTGGCCGAGTATATTGAATCCCTGAAGGCCTACAAAGGGTTTGCCGGTGACATCGTGTGCCACCGGACCCTGGACCCGTTACCGGCCCGGTATGCCCGGAACCTGCCCGGGTTTGCCCATGACCTGTCCCCGCTGCTGGATGATCTGGGTATTCCGCAACTGTATGCTCATCAGCAGGCTGCCATGGACCGGATCCTGTCCGGCCGGCACAGCGTGATCGCCACCCCCACGGCATCGGGCAAAAGCCTGGTGTACAACCTCCCTGTGGCGGACCGGCTGTTATCCGACCCATCTGCCACCGCTCTGTATCTGTTTCCATTAAAAGCTCTGGCCCGGGACCAGCTGGGCACGGTGCAGGACCTGCTGGTTCGGGCCAGAACCTTAAAACCGGACCTGCCGGTGCTTAAAGCGGCTGTGTATGACGGAGACGTCTCCTCCCATTTCAAGGCAAAAATTCGAAGAAATCCGCCCCAGGTGCTCTTGTCCAACCCGGAGATGCTTCATCTGAGCATGCTGCCCCACCATCATCTTTGGGAGAATTATTTTCGGCGCCTGGCCTTTGTGGTTGTGGATGAGGTGCACACTTACCGGGGGGTGATGGGATCCCACATGGCCTGGGTGTTCCGGCGGCTGATGCGCATCTGCCGGCATTATGGAGCGGATCCCGTGTTTGTGTTCTGCTCGGCCACCATTGCCAACCCGGGCGATCTGTGCAGGCGGCTCACCGGGCTTTCAGTGGATGTGGTGGACCGGGCTGGGGCGCCTTCCGGAAAAAAAGAGGTGGTGCTCATGCGGGGGATGGAAGGGTCGTCTCAGACCGCTATCGCCCTGATACATGCGGCCATGCACCGGAAACTGAGAACCATCGTCTATACCCAGTCCAGAAAAATTACGGAACTGATCGCCATCTGGGCGTCCCGGCGGTCCAAAAAACTGCGGGATAAAATCAGTGCCTATCGGGCCGGGTTTCTGCCCGAAGAACGGCGGGAAATCGAAACCCGGCTGGCTGCAGGCGATCTTTTGTGCGTGGTCTCCACCTCGGCCCTGGAACTGGGCATTGACATCGGAAACCTGGATCTGTGCATCCTTGTGGGGTATCCGGGCACCATCATGTCCACCTGGCAGCGGGCCGGGCGGGTGGGCCGGGACGGCAGCCATTCCGCTCTGGTGCTCATTGCCCATGAGGATGCCCTGGACCAGTATTTCATGGCCCATCCGGATGTGTTCTTTGACATGCCCCCGGAAACCGCGCTCATCAATCCGGATAATCCTGTGATTTGCAAAGCCCACCTGGTGTGCGCGGCTGCGGATCTGATCCTGAAAAAAGGCGAGCCCCTGCTGGCCGGGGATACCGCCGTGCCGGACCGTTTCGGTCCCGGCGGGCCGAATGGCAGCCAGGGCGGGGAAAACCAGGCAGGCGGCATCACCTGCGACCGCTGCAGAATGGAGTCTCCGGCAGCGGCGGAGGGCGGGACCATCCAGACGGTGCTTTGGGAACTGGAACGGTCCGGCAGGCTGCTGCGCAGCGCCCACCATGATATCTGGCATGCAGCCCAAAAAAATCCCCACCGGGAAGTAAGTCTTCGGGGGACCGGCCGCACCATCCCCATTTTTCTGGAAAACACCCGGAAAAGTCTGGGGGAGATCGACCGGTACCGGGCATTTTTCGACACCCATGACGGGGCGGTGTACCTGCATCATGGCCGGTCTTATTTGGTGACCCGGTTTGACCATGAAAAAGGCAGCGTGGAGGTGATTCCTGAAGCGGTAAACTACTACACAAGGGCCAGATCCTCCAAATCCACCCGGATCATCGGCGTTGAGGAACAGAAAAACGTGGCAGGCACCCAGGTGGGGTTCGGCCGGCTGCGCATCACCGAACAAGTGACCGGGTATGACCGGAAACTGGTGGCCACGGGCCGCTCCATCGGCATGGTGCCCCTGGACCTGCCGCCGCTTGAATTTGACACCCAGGGGCTGTGGATCCAGATCCCGGACCAGGTCAAAGACTGCATTGAAATGAAACAGATGCATTTCATGGGCGGCATCCATGCCGTGGAACATGCGGCCATCGGCATCATGCCCCTGCTGGTGATGACTGACAGAAACGATCTGGGGGGCATCTCCATTCCGTTCCATGACCAGGTGCAGACCGCGGCTGTGTTTGTGTATGATGCCGTGCCGGGAGGCCTGGGTCTGTGCCGCCGTGCGTTTGACCAGGCAGACCGGTTCCTGCATGCCACCCTGGAGGTCATCACCGCCTGCCGGTGCGATACCGGGTGTCCGGCGTGTGTCCATTCCCCGAAATGCGGATCCGGCAACCGTCCCATTGACAAATATGCCGCCCAGGAGATCCTGGAACTGATCATTTCCCGGACTGCTCCTCTTTCCCATATTCGACCGGACCGGATTCCGGCACCCGTTATCCCGGCGCCGGATACTGAACGTCCATTTGAACCAGGTGAAGAAATCTGCGGTGCCGGGTCCGGGAAACGCTGCGGTCATTCCAGGCAGGGACAGCAGCCCGCCCGGATTCCAGGCAGAAACGAGATCCGAGGAACAGCGGACCGGGATATTCCGGGCCCGTCTCTTGGCCAGGGGAGCCAGGCCTCGAAAAACCCCTTCTACGCTATGGGGTCCTGGATATCGAGACCCGCCGGTCCGCCGCTGAAGTGGGGGGCTGGAACCGGGCGGAAAAGATGGGGGTCAGCTGCGCCGTGCTCTATGATTCTCAGTCCGGGGAATTCCATGATTTTACCCAGGATCAGGTGCCGGCCCTTTGCGATCATCTGATGCAGCTGGACCGGGTGGTGGGCTTTAATCTCATCCGGTTCGATTACAAGGTGCTGGCCGGCATTCATGCGTTTGATTTTCACGGCCTGCCCACCCTGGACATCCTGGTGAAGGTCCATGAGACACTGGGCTACCGGCTGTCTCTGGATCATCTGGCACAAAACACCCTGGGGGCACAGAAAAGTGCGGACGGGCTCATGGCCCTTGAATGGTGGCAGCAGGGAGAGATGGACAAGATCATCGAGTACTGCACCCAGGACGTGCGGGTCACCCGGGATCTCTACCGGTTCGGCCGGGACAACCGGTTCCTGGTGTTCCGGAACAAGGCCGGTCACCAGGTCCGGGTCCCGGTGTCCTGGTAGGGTCAATAGTCGCAGATGGAAGGGTCCACGCTGGCCGGAACCCTTCATAGGGGGTCCATTTGTGGGATTTGAAGCTGTCCCCGTCCCGCATGTTTTTCAGAATTTCGATGCTCGTTTTGTATCCCTTGTACATCCGGCACATATCCATGGCCATGCCGCAGATCAAAGCCACCGCCTGGGCCATGTTGATGTCGTGGTGGGAAAATTCCCAGGGTTCGGCTGCGTAGACCCGCATGGCCCCGATGATCTTGTTGCTGCTGATCACAGGTACTCCCAGCAGAGAGGCGATGCCTTCTTTTTTCGCCTGTTCCGGATATTCGATGCGTGGATCGTCCATGACATCATAGATGGCAATGGGGACGGCGTCTTTCGCCTCCCGGATGTTCTGCATGAAATGAATCGGCCCTTTGTTCAGGTATTCGCCGCTCAGGCCGGATGAGGCCACCAGCCCGAGCTCCCGGGTTTCCCGATCCACCAGGAACACGGAACAGCCCTTGGCATTGAACGCGGTTTTGACACTTTCCGCCGTGATCAGAGCCACTTCTTCCGGATCTTTGCACTGGGAAATGGCGGTGGTGAGTTTAACAATGGTGTCGTAATACATGGCATGTTTTTCCATTTCAGCCTCCTTTGGTTATGATGTAAGGGTCTGCTCCCAGGGGAGCAGGGTTACGATTCAAAGACAGGCGGATCAGGCAAAAGGATGAGCAGTCGGTGTCGGTGATACCGCGTGGTTCACAGATCGCATGGAGAAACGAACATCAGAAATCATGTGGGGAATCATTTCAATATCTTGACTATAATGGAATTGGGGGGTGACGTCAAGAAGGATTGCATTTAGAACAGGACAGCTGAGTGTAACGCTTCACGGCTTAATGTCATGTTTTCAGGAATGATGCTTGTGCCGTTTTTCCTCGAACCGAGACGTCAGAAAGACAGATCAGACCATCAGGCCAGCGATATCGGCCAGAACCGGCCCTGCCTTTTCCTGAATGAGCATCTGACACCGGTGGTCATAAGGGGTGGGGGACAGGTTGATGATGGCCAGAAATGCACCTGCATCCAGGGCATATCCAGGCATGAGTGCTGCCGGATGGACCAGAAGGGTGGAGCCCACCACAATGAACATGTCACATTGCCTGGCCAGTTCCACGGCCCGACGGGTTTCCTTTTCAGGCATGGCCTGGCCAAAGGAGACGGTGTCAGGCTTGAGATAGCCGCCGCAATCACACCGGGGGGCTCTGTCCCCGGCCAGTATCCGCTGTTCGGTGTTATTCCAGGCAACCATGGTGCGGCAGGACATGCACCGGACCCGCCGGGTGTTGCCGTGCAGTTCGATGACCCGGTCTTCGGGAATGCCCGAGGCCTGGTGAAGGCCATCAATGTTCTGGGTGATGACCGCCGTGAGATGTCCGGTTTCGTAAAACCTGGCAATACCCAGGTGGCCTGGATTGGGCCGGGCGTGTTTTAATCCTTTTTCCATTTCCATGCGCTGCTTCCAGTACCGGACCCTGGCTGCCTCACTATTCATGAATTCATCAAAATACACCGGAGTGAATCGGTCCCAAATGCCCCCCTGGCTGCGGTAGTCCGGGATCCCGCTTTCCGTGGAAATGCCGGCGCCCGTGAACATGACGACACTCTTGGCCGCCATTATTTTGTCGGAAATGCCGCGGGTCTGGATCCGGATATCCGGGGTCAGGACCGGGGAAGGGGGTGTTGCCATAGCTTCAGTCTCCTTGACAGTTTTTCATAAAAGGCCAGAATCTCCGGAAGGCCCATCAGTTTGCCGGCGATCGGCATCATTATTAGAAATGCCGTGCCGGTTACCGCGCATACCACCAGGGCCTGGATAAGGGTGTCGGGGAATATCAGGCTGGTCATCATCCGGTGGATGACCGAAAGAAGACATCCCAGGATCAGGCTTGCCAGGACCAGCCGGGCCAGAAACTGATATACCCGGTTTTTCCGGGGTTTCGGGTTTTTCGGCTCCAGGACTCGAACAGGGCGGCAGCGGAAATGATCACGGTGATAGACAGCCCTGAAACCATGCCGAAGACCCCGAAAGCCTTCATGCCTCCATAGATGACCGGCAGGCCGGCCAGCATGCACAAGGTGGATACCAGGGCTGGAAACAGGGTGTTCTCCAGCGCGTAGAATCCTCTGGCCACAAAAGTCTGGGCGGAAAAGGCAAAGGCTCCGGCCAGGAAAAAGGGAAGGATCGAGGCGGTGACCCGGGTGGCATCCGCGTCAAATGCTCCCCGCTGGAACAATATCATCACGATTTCGTGGCGAAGCACCATGAAGAGCACGGAAAACGGGATCACCAGGAAAATGAACTTCAATGTTTGGTTGATGATGTCGTTGAGCCGGTTCATGTCTCCGGTGGCGGCGATGCCGGCCATGAAAGGGTAGGAAGCCATGCCGACAGCCTGGCCGAACAGCCCCACCAGAATGAACATGACCCGCAGGGCGTAATTCATGGCGGCGATGTGGCCGGGAGCCAGGAACGATCCGAAGAATTTCATCAGAATTTCCGTGGAAAAGGTGACGGTCAGCCCCACCATAAAAGGCAGGGTGATTTTGACATAATGGATGAAATCCGGGTGGAAAAATCAATAGCCACCCGGAATTTCAGGCCCTGCCGGGCCGCACCGGCCCACTGAAGCAGGAAATTGCCGGCAAAGGCCCCGCCCAGAACCCCCCAGGCAAACCCTTCCATGCCCAGACAGGGGTACAGGAACACCCCCCGCAGATGATGCCAAAGTTGTAGACCAGCGGCGCCAAAGCTGGGATAAGGAATTTTTCTTTTGTAAACTGGACTGCCATGAACAGGCCGCCGGCAAAAAAGAAAAACTGGGCCGGCAGGATGATGCGGGTCATGCGAACGGCCAGGTCAAAGGTGCCTGGATCGGTGATCCCGGGGGCCAGCATGCGGACGAAAAAAGGGGTCCAGATGATACCGGCGGCAATCCCGGAGATTAGAATCAGTCCGAATCCGTTGAATACGAGCGAAAATACTTCAAACCCCTTGTTTTCTCGGCCTTGGGACAGATACCTGGCAAACACCGGTATAAAGGTGATAGACAAAATCCGCTGGCCACCACATGGTTGAGGATCTCTGGCAGGGCAAAGGCGATCTGGTAGGCATCCACCTCATGACCGGTACCGCCGGTCCAGGCGATGGCCATCTCTCTTACCAGGCCGATGATCCGGCTGGCAAACACTGAAGCCATCATGATAAATGAGGCGATGCCGATTTTTTTGAATATGGAAGCGGTCCGGGATGTCATGAATTCAGGATGTACCACAACCTGCAGGCAAAGAAAAGACCCGTTTGTCCCGTCTAATGCTTGACGGAGCACTGTCAGGTGAATATACTGATTCATACGGTTTGTGATTACAGATCGGTTTTTATTTGGATAATAGACAGGACATTCAACCATGTGGACCCGATTGGGAATCTGGTGCCTGCTGGGGGCGTTTTTTGTGTGGGTGTTCAGCGGGATTTCATACTTCATGAACGTGGAAAATATCTGGAAGGACCTGACCCTTTCACGGTTTCTGGGAGAGTATACCGATTCCGTGGTATATGCCGTTCCCTGGCAGCCGGTAGAAGTTTTCTGTATTTTTCGTGGTGGACCTGCCGTTTTACGGGGTGCTTCTGGGACTGGGTACCCTGTTTCTGGCCATCAATATGGTGATCAATGTCCGGTGAGCACCGATCACGCAACTCCCCATCAGACCGGAAATATTTGAAAATGCTCCGGTCATGGACGGAATAAACATGATAAAAAATGGCGGAGAGGTAAAAAGATGGATAAAGAAAGACATATGACCAAAAAATTTGAAAAAGAGGCCCATGCCAAACGGATGACCCGGAGGCAGTTCATGCAGATTTCCGCTCTGACGGCAGCCGTCGGTCTGATGCCGATTTATGGGTGTGCCGTTGATCCGGTCACCGGCAAAAAGAGCTGATGATGCTGACACAGGACCAGGAGATCTCCATTGACCGGCAGCAGTCTCCGTTCCAGCTATCATCTGATTACGGCATTGTCCAGAACGGTGCGCTGAATCAGTATATCAATCAAGTGGGCAGGAATTTGGTGCCGTTCACCCACCGGCCGTCCATGCCCTATAATTTTCAGTGTGTAAATGCCACGTATATCAATGCCTATGCCTTTCCCGGCGGATCAATTGCCGTGACCCGGGGGATTCTGCTGAGCCTGGAGAACGAGGCGGAGCTGGGCGCATTGCTGGGTCATGAGCTGGGCCATGTCAATGCCCGACACACCGCGGAACAGGTATCCAAGAGCCAACTGTCGTCTCTGGTGGTGGGAGGGCTGGCAATTCTGGCGGATTCACAGGCCAAAGGGATGGGAAATCTGACTCAGCAGCTGGGAGCACTGGGGCAGGGCCTGTATCTGGCCAAGTACAGCCGGGACAATGAACGGGAGGCGGATTTTCTAGGCCATGAATACATGGTAAAAGCAGGGTATGGATCCCCGGGTTCGTGGGGCTGATGGAAATGCTCGACTCTCTGAACAAACAGCAGCCCTCATCAGCCCAGATGCTGTTTTCCACCCATCCCATGAGCCATGAGCGCCTGGCTGCGGCAGTGCAGCGGGACCAGGGACCTATGCCCGGACCCGGAACGCGCCGGTTCACCGGGAGCGCTACATGGATCAGACTGCGGCACTTCGTCAGCGGAAAAAGTAATCGAACTGATGCAACAAGGAGAAAAATATCTGGGTCAGGAAAATATGATGCCGCCCGGACCGCCTTCTTATCCGCACTGAAACAGGCTGATGACGATTATGCCGGGCATGTGCTTATGGCCAAGTGCCTCCTGGTTCAGAAAAAAATAAGGAAGCTGCTTCCTATGCCACAGCAGCCATTCAACTCTATCCCTCAGAACCCCAGGGACATTATGTGGCCGGCTTGGCCCATGTGAGTACCCGTCAGTTCGACAGAGCCCTGAACAATTTCATCCGCTGTGACCAGTTGCTGCCGGGGAACCCTCAGCTGACGTTTCATATGGGATATTGCCGGGAGAATCTGGGGCAGCGGCAAGTTGCGGCAAACAATTATGCGGCTTACTTGAAAATGGTCAATTACAAGTCCAATAAATATTCCCAGCATGCCTATAAGCGGTTGAAAGAATGGGGATATGCCCAGTAGCCGGTCCAAAGAACCGTTTTGGAATCTGGTGGACTCTGTCCGAACCATGACCCTGGCAACGGCCGGGGAAACCGGTCCCTGGTCGGCACCGGTATATTATCTTTATAGGGATAAACAATTTTATTTTTTTCCAGTCCATCGTCCCGGCATATACAGGAGGGGGAGGGCCGGGCGTGTGCCGCCTCTATTTTTCGGGTTCATGACCGTGTGGATCGTCTGGAGGGACTGCAGATGAGTGGCAGTATTCAGGTCCAGAAACCCGGTGTCCGGGCAGCGGCGGCTGCAGGAGCCTATGCCCGGCGGTTCGGTATCACGGTGGCTGGTTCGGATTTTCTTGCGTTTTTTCAGCACGCATTCCATGCCCGATTATATGCGTTTTCTCCGGATCAGGTGTATCATATGAACAACCTCAAAGGGTTTGGAAACCGGGAACTGGTGATGGTATGAAATTCAGCAGTCTGAATCAATGTGTTGGGTTTCTGGAAAAGGAAAGAGAATTGATTCATATCCAGGAACCGGTGGACCCTTACCTGGAGATGGCGGAAATTACCCGGCGGGTATTTGAGGCCCGCGGCCCGGCCCTTTTGTTTGAAAATGTGAAAGGTGCTTCGTTTCCGGCTTTGTCCAATCTGTATGGCACATGGGAACGGACGATGAAAATTTTGATCCGCAGTTGGCTCATGTCACGGCCCTGGTGGACCTGGCATCGGCACCCATGCAGGCCGTCAAATACCCGGGACGTCTGATCAAAGCGGGTTTGGCGTTGTCCCATGCCCTGCCGGTTCCGGTTCAGAAAAACCGAGCATTGACCTGTCTGACCCGGATTGACCAGCTGCCGCAGATCACCTGCTGGCCAAAAGATGGCGGTGCATTTGTGCTGCTACCCCAGGTATTTTCACAGGATCCGGACACGGATTCAATCCTGCGGTCCAACCTGGGCATGTACCGGATTCAGCTGTCTGGTAACCGGTACCGGCTCAATGAAGAAGTCGGGCTGCATTACCAGCTGAAAAGGGGAATCAGCGTTCATCACCAGAAAGCATTGGCCAGGGGGCAGGCATTGAAGGTATCCATTTTTATCGGCGGCCCTCCGGCCCATGCGCTGGCAGCTGTCATGCCGCTGCCCGAAGGGGTGCCCGAAGTTGCGTTTGCCGGAGCCCTGGCCGGTCGTAATTTCCGGTATATCCGGCACAACGGGTTTGTGGTTTCCCTGGATGCTGATTTCTGTATCACCGGATGGGTGTTGCCCGGACAGACAAAGCCGGAGGGTCCGTTTGGTGATCACCTGGGATACTATTCCAACACCCATGAATTTCCGGTCATCCGGGTGACGTCGGTGTGGCATCGCCCAAAAGCGATCTATCCGTTCACCGTGGTGGGACGGCCGCCTCAGGAGGACAGTCACTTTGGCCGGCTTATCCATGAGATCACCCGCAGCGCCATCCCTAAAACCATTCCCGGTGTTACTGCCGTGAATGCCGTAGACGCGGCCGGGGTTCATCCGCTGCTGCTGGCCAAGGCAAGGGAAGGATATCTGCCCTATGAACAAAGACAACCCAGAGAGCTGCTTACCCACGCCTGTGCCATTTTAGGGACAGGCCAGCTTTCTTTGGCCAAATATCTGATCATTGCAGCCCATGAGGATGATCCCGGACTGGATGTAAATAATGAAAAAGCGTTTCTGATTCACGTGCTGGAACGGCTGGATTTTTCGAGGGATCTGCATTTTCACACCCGTACCACCATGGACACCCTGGATTACTCCGGACAGCAGATCAACCAGGGTTCCAAATTGGTGATGACCGCTGCAGGCTCAGTCATGAGGCAGCTTATTTCCGAACTGCCTTCTGATTTTTCTTTACCGGAGCCGTTTACCAATGCCCGAATGGCAGGTCCGGGCATCTGCGTGATCCAGGGGCCGGCGTTTACGTCTCACCCTCGGGCACGGCAGCAGATGGGACCTCTGAAAAAATCCCTGGAAAGGATGCGGGACCTGTCTGGCCTGCCACTGATAGTAGTGGTGGATGATGCTGCTTTCTGTGCACTCACCTTTGCCAACTTTTTGTGGGTGACGTTCCTGCGGTCCAACCCTTCCCATGATATTTACGGGATCAAGGAAAAACCGTTCATAAGCACTGGGGATGTGAGGGACTCCTGATTATCGACGCCCGCATCAAACCCTTTCATTCGGCTCCTCTGGCACCGGATCCGGAAGTGGCACGTCGGGTGGAGCAAATGGCCTGCCGGGGCGGCCCGCTTTACGACATTATTTGATTTGAAAAGGCATACAACCATGTTCAAACGCTTGAAATTTCTGATTTATACCCGGCCGTTTATCTGGTTTGCCTATTACTTGATCAAAGGGTACAACAGTACGTTCCGGCTGAAAATTGAAAATGAGGACCAGTGGAAAGCGCTGCTGGAACAAGGAAAACCGGTATTGCTGTGCACCTGGCATCAGCAGTTTTTTGCTGCCATCGCCCATTTCAAACAGTATGCCGTGTATCATCCCGGATTGATGATCTCGCAAAGCCGGGACGGAGATCTGATTTCCGGTGTGGCCAACCGGGTGGGATGGCATACCCCGAGAGGATCTTCATCCCGGGGGGGTAAGGAGGCTATGGCCGCCATGATTTCCCATTTGAATCAATATGGATTCGGGGCTCACATCCTGGATGGCCCCAGAGGGCCCATGGGCAGAATCAAGCCCGGGATCATCCGCATGGCCCATGCCACCGGGGTCCGGCTGGTGCCGTTTCACGTGACTGCCGACAAGGCCTGGTTCTTTAATTCCTGGGACCGATTTATGTTGCCCCGGCCGTTTTCCAAGGTCTGCATCACGTTTGGTGACAGCATCCTGCTGCCGCCGCTGGCGGGGCCTGACACCTTTGAACAGCAGCGTCGGGATCTGGAAACCAGGCTTTTACCCCGATTGTTTCATCTTCAGACCAAGGAGTGATTTCATGGGAAAAAACCATTGCCCTCTGTATTTTTTCATTTCCGGTTCAAGTTTCTGGCCATCACTTCCATTGCGTTCCTCATGTTTGTCATCCTGTCCAGTTCGTCAGACTTCAGCCGGTTCGCCGACAGCGCCCAGTTCAAACTGCTGGGTCCGTTTTTCATTCTCTCCGGGGTGATGTTCCTGGTGTTCAGGAAATTCCCCATCAAATGTCCCCACTGTGCCAGGGTCCTTCCCACTAAAAAAAACTGGACCTGTCCCCACTGCGGTAAAAAGCAGGGAAAGGAACGGTATCTGATGGAAAAATGTGTGCATTGTAAGCAGATGCTGGCCACCAGCGAATGTGATTTGTGCAAAAAAGAATTCCGGCTCTGATCGGTTTACAAATTCCGAGGGATCACACCACGCCGGTGAACTCCATGTTCAGTTTCTGCTGATAGTTCTCGATCAGTTTGAAAATTTCCTTGAGCATATGCCGGTCCAGATGGGACAGGTTGTCCGGGTTGATGTAGTTGTCCGGAGGCGTGCCTTCATCCATGATGTTGGTGATCTGACGTCGAAACCGAAGTGTCATTAGAAAATGGTAGGACTGGACCATGTTGTGATATTCCCTGGCCGTGAGGGCGTGCCGGGTATACAGCCGGAACAGCCGTCCTAAAGTATTGGTCTGGTAGATGTTGTTTTTCAGGGCGTACACCCGGGTGACGTCCGTGATGGGCAGCATGGCGTACTTGATGTCGAACGCGTTCTTGTGCCGGCCCCGGGACTCCACCTTCAGCTTGCCGAACAGCCCGATGGGCGGTTTGAAATACAGGGCGTTTTCTGTCATGTTGCGCAGGAAACCGGACCAGCCCCGGATCGAATCAAACAAATGGTCCTTGAGCCGGGATGCCAGGGTCAGGTCGCCATATATGCCCTTGAAGTCAAAAAAAATGCTGGAATACAGCAGGTCCTCAGGCTTGGCTTTTCGGATCCAGGTGTGGAAATATTGTTTCCACACAGACAACGGCTGGCACCATTTCGGATTTTTGGCCATGTTATTTCCATCGCAGAACCGGTATCCCGCCTTATCCAGTCGGGTGCATACCAGATCGGCCAGCCGGGCGAAATAATCGGCAGCGGCTGTTGCTTGTTTTTCTGATGAAGGGTCCGCGTATACAATGGCATTGTCCTGGTCCGATACCAGGGTCTGTTCCTCCCGTCCTTCCGATCCCATGGTGAGAAACACGAATTCACAGGGGGCGGGTCCGGTTTCCTCCAGGCAGAAATTCATGATTTTTCTAAGGATGGCATCGGAAAAAGTGGTGATCAGCCGGGTGATCACTTCCGGATTCAGGCCGTTGCGGATGGGATTCAGGACCATGCGGCACATTTTGGCATGAAAGTTTTCCAGATCTGCCATGGTTTTTGCAGCCGAAACGGATTTAAGCAGCAGATAGACGGCTTTTGTCTGGGCCGAGATTAAATCCTTTTCCGTGAGAATGCCGGAGATGTCGCCGGATTCTCCCCTCACGGCCAGGTGCCGCTTGTCCTTGTGTATCATGGTCAAAAATGCATCAAACACCAGGCTTTCCGCTGAAATGCTGATCACCGGCAATGACATGATTTCAGACACCGGCGTGTCAGACGGCAGGTCCCTGGCCAACAGCTTTTCCCGCAGGTCCGCATCCGTCACAATGCCGGTGATCAGCCGGGCATCATCCTTGACCAGGATGGCAGAGGCATTGGAACGGGACATTTTCCGGGCGGCCTGGTTTGCAGGGGTGTTCGCGGGGCAGGTGGCGATGTTGGCCCGGAAAATGGCAGATACCGGCTGATTGAAAAAGTCCCGATGGGATTGATCTTCTTTCATTTAAGCCCCCAGGGGTCAAAACAAGTGGGATCGATTTGGGGAAAATGAAGAATATCGAGATTGAACCACCCGGCGGTGAACATACCGGGAAACACCTTTTTGCGGGTGTGAAAATAGGCCACCTCTTTGTTATACCGCTTTGCGGCGTAGATGGCATTCAAGTAAAGATTCACCATCTCCAGGACCCGGGGATGGGCGGTTCCGATATCCCGGGTCAGAATATCCAGGTCTTTTGCCAGGCTGGACTGGGCCTGTTCAAATTCTGTCACCAGGTCTGGATCCAGGGGGGCCTCTGAATTCTGAAAACGGGACAGGAGGGTCTGGAGCTGTTCTGTGGTGTCGCCGATCCGGGAACGCACCGGTTCGTTATTGATGTCCGGTGCCAGAGACAACAGTTCCGGGATCAGGTGCAGCTGGTTTCGGCAGGCGGATACCGTCAGGTCTTTTGCCGCACGAATCCGGTTTTTGAGCGCAACATACTGGTGTAGCTGCCGAAAATGACGCAGATCACCACGATGGCGAAGACAACGGAACACAGGCCGGCAAAAGTGAGCCATGGTTTTTTCATGAACAAGCCTCCAGTTTCAAGGTGAACGGATTTACTGCTTATATTTGAGCCGTATCATGGGTGCTTTGGGGAATCAATATTTTAATCGGGCATAATAGGATTTTTCCGAAGCATGGATGGCATCCCCCAGAGTCAGAATGCCGTTGCTGTTCAATATCCGGATTAGTTTTAAAAAAATTTCCGCTGTGGTCAGGGCATCTCCCAAAGCGGTGTGCCGTCCCACAATGGAAATTCCCAGTCTCTGGGCAATGCTTTCCATGTCATGCTGTTCATACATCGGATGCAGAACCGCCGACAGCAGCAGTGTATCCAGTACGGGGTTGGTAAACCTGATACGGGTGGCGTTTTCCTTGAGTTTGAGCAGTTTCATGTCAAAAGCGATATTGTGGCCCACCAGCACGGTATCTGAAACAAACTGTCTGAACCGGGGCAGTACGGTTTCAATGGGATCTTTTCCGCCACCATTTCCTGGTGGATGCCGTGGATCCGGTAGGAAGCCACCGGAATATCCCGCCCGGGATTCACCAGTTCTTCGAACACCTCATCAGACAGGAGGCGGCCGTTGACAATTCTTACCGCTCCCATGGAGAGGATCTCGTCCCCGCCTTCAGGGTTCAATCCTGTGGCCTCCGTATCAAACACCGTATACGAAAGATCAGAGAGCCGGGTGTCCAGCAGGGTCTGGTTATCATTTCTGATCTTGAACAGGTCGAAATCGTAAAACTCAGGCCTGGAACCTGCCAGAACCGGTGTCCGGTGAGAGATTGAAGGCAGTTCCGTGGATTTTTTCACGGATAAAATGACATGGGAGAATTGTGTTTCGCCCGATTCCGGGACATTCAATCGGGCGTTGTTGAGCGTAAGAATGGATTTAAATCCGGGCAGTGCGTTGATGGTCGTTTTTATGATGGTGTTCAGGGCTGGCTTGTCTACTGGCATGCCGTCCCAGGCAATGTCGAACCGAATCCGGTCGGAATCGTCAATGACGGTCAGGTCGAATTCAATGGCATAGGTCCAGTCTGACAGTGTCCTGAACAGGAACACAATCGCCCGGGTAAAAGAATAGGTGTCTGCCGTGATCCATTCATTGCGGAAAAGGTTGTGCACATTGATTCGGATATCATGGGTTTTTCCGGTCAGCTTCTGGATTTTGAAAAGAAACGAAGCCAAATTGAGCCGGGAAAGGGGCAGGCGGGAAAGATAGGTGTTCTGGATGGTATCTGCCAGGTGAATGAATTGTTGTTCCACAACACTTTGTTGTTCCAGGATTTTGTGAAAATCAGTCAGATCCCGCTGCATGATTTTGAATTTTTCAACATCCCGGGTGATGTCAAGGATGGCCAGAATAAATCCGGTGATCCGGTTGGTTTTGTCCAGAACCGGGATGGTTTCCACACTTACCAGACTGTTGTCCCCTATAGGCGTGATAAAAAAGGACCCGGCACTGTTTTTGCCTGAGGCAAGCTGTTCATTGATTTCTTCCATGGCATGGGAAATCAGGTTCTTATCCACCAGATGAAAGATGGATCGGCCTAGACCCATGAATTGTTCTGTCTTTTTCCGGGCCATGGTGCAGGTGAAGATTTGTCTGGCCAGAGAGTTGTACAACAGTATCCGGCCGTTTTGATTGCAGATGATCACTCCCTGGGGCAGTTCGCCCATAATGGCGGCCAGCAGGTTTCTTTCCTGATCGGTCTCCTTTCTGGCCGTCACCATCTGAGCTTTGATGTCCTGGTTTAATTTTTCAAAGGTATCTGCAAAGGTATTGATGGTGCGGACCAGGGCTCGGATGTCTTGATTCCCGGTGACCGGGATGCGCAGGGACGGGTTGGATGCATAAATCAGGGCCACATCCCCGGACATTTTTTTGACCGGTTTGATATAATTGGCGTAAACCAGATCGGACAACGCCCAGAATACCAGGGCCAGCAGCAGGCTGCCTGTCAGCAGAACCACCAGGTGATCCCGGATCAAATTGATCACCGTTTCCGTCTGAGCGGGAGTCAGGCGAAACCAGATAAACAGGGCCATGCCCGCGACGATCATCAGGATAATAGCGGCGGCGGCCAGAACAAAGACCCAGAATCGGCGGCTCAGGGTCATGGCACATAAATATTAAGAATTCCGGACACCTTCCGGTGTCCGGAATTCTTTTTAAACATGTTATGAGTTAGTGCCAGGGTTTATCCCCACCATCCCCAGCTGAATGACGACACAAACAGGATGCAGAAGATCAGGGTTGCAATGAGATATTTGTCTTCCAAAGCCATGGTTGCCTCCTTTAAAGATTTAGATTTCAGTTTTTCCGGGCTGTTCGGATCAATCGTCGGCCTCCTTGGTTACATCCATGGTCTCTTCATCCGCCCGCCGGATCTGTTCAGCGGATGTAGTGGACATCTCCGCTTTAAAGCAAAGCCCCCACATCATTACGATACCTATGATCCACCAGATGATTTGCCAGGACCAGATGGGAGGGAATCCGGCAAAGGAGATGGCCTTGTTTCCGATGAGCACGCCGGGCCCTAAGGCCAAAAGATACCAGACCGGCACGGCAATTTTCATATACCCTCGCCATCTCAGACCTTTTTCCGTCGGGGCATCCACGGAATTGAGCCATTCCCGGACCTCTTTTTGCCGGGCAATGGTTTCTTCGCTGTCCTTCATGCCCATGCCTCGGCACAGATATGCCACACCCAGGCCGACGAAAATCCCCCATCCAGCCGTGTGGATGGACAAAGGATATTTCCAGACATAATAGGTGAGGAAACAGGCGATAATGGCACAGATCAGCCCTAAGACCACGCCGATGCTGGGGAATCTAAATCCCCAGTGGACCCCCAGGAGACACAGGTACATGATGGTACCGAATGCCGTGGCAAACCCGCCGATCATGACAATGGCATCTGTGGAGGTCAGCGACACCACCACGGCGGCTACCGCCAGGATGGTGGCAAAGATCCGGTTGGTCCAGATCTGTTCGGAATGGGATCCGCCCTGTTTTCGGACATACCGCCACCACACATCACGCTGGATGATGGTGCCGCCGGTGCCGATATATGGCGCCGCCGTGGAGTGGATGGCGGCAATGGCCCCATGAACACAAGTCCCAGGACCGGGCCGGGCAGGAATTTGGTCATGAGCATGGGCACGACATCTCCGTCCACCTGAGGCGCCAGCCGGCCGGCCTCCATGAGAATCCGGGCACCCATTCCCTGGAACGCGGTGAAAAAGAAAAGAGCCAGGCCCACCACAAAGGTGGACATGAACACCTGCTGCCAGGCCAGAGGCTTGGGAGAGGCGATCCCGAAGTTCCACAAGGTGAATGCCGGAGACGACTGGATCCCCATGAGGGCGAACATGTAAGTGAGAATCATCACCGCCGTCCACCCGCCGGTTCCCAGGCCGAAGTGAATCAGACCAGGTACCTGCATGTATTTGTCCTCGATCCCTGCCAGTGATGCGGAAAATCCGGACCAGCCACCGAACAGAGGACTGGTGATGGTGTAAAATCCCAGCAGAATGATGCCGCCTACCAGCAGGCAGAACTGAAGCACTCCCACCCAGGTGGAGGCTTTCAATCCGCCGGTGACCACATAAAACCATACAATGGCGGCCATGAAAATCAAGCCGATGGTTTCAGGCACGCCGGCAGCCCAGTAGAACAGCTTGGCTGCGGCAATGAGCTGAAGCCCGGAGTAGAAAATGGAGTAGAGAAACGCTGCCAGTACCGTCAGCCACCGGACCGCCTCATTATTGTAATAATAAGCGAACATGTCTCCGGGGGTGATGAACCCGTAGCGCTTGCCCATCAGCCAGTTGCGCTTGGCAAAGAACGCACCGGTGATCGGGATGGTGAGCACGTAAAAAGATGCATAGGCGTATACCAGCCCGGCTTTCCAGATCAAACCCGGATGACCGATGAATGTCCACCCTGAAAACGAGGCAGCCGTGGCTGCCATCAAAAAAGCGATAAACGGAATGGAGCGGCCGGCAATGGCATAACCCGAGGCTTTTTTTTCAGTGAAAAATCCTTTCAGGCCCCACCAGAAACAGTAGATGATGTACAGTACCAGAAAAATCCAAAACCCAAATTTTTGGATCCATAACTTGTTCCCTCCTGTTGTCTCATTATTGAGAATTGATCGGATCATGCATGATCTTCATAAATCAGGGCATCCTTAGGGCATACATACCACCTCCTTTCGCTGATTGGATGGCTGCAGGTATTTACAAGCAGTTTGAATCATGCCTGTTTGCCGTATCCGATCTTTCCCAGAGAGATCTCGATTTCTCCCAGGATGGTGTCGTCATCGATGGTGGCGGGAACCTTGTACGCTTTTTTGTCGGCAATAGCCGCATGGTCCCCCGCAGGATTTTACCTGACCGGGTTTTGGGCAGGCGCTGCACCACCACGGCTTTCTTAAAGGCTGCAACCGGGCCAATGGTGTCTCTGACACGCTGCACTGCCTCTTTAATAATATCGTCATGGTTCCGGTCCACGCCGGCGTTAAGCACCAGAAGCCCCAGGGGAACCTGTCCCTTGAGGCTGTCTTCTACTCCCATGACCGCACATTCCGCCACGTCCGGGTGTCCGGCGATCACCTCTTCCATGGCGCCGGTGGACAGGCGGTGGCCGGCCACGTTAATGATATCGTCCGTCCGTGCCATGACAAACACATACCCGTCCTCGTCGATGTATCCGGCGTCCGCGGTTTCATAATACCCCGGGAATGTGGTCAGGTAGGCGGAAATATATCTCTGGTCATTCTGCCACAACGTCGGCAGGGTGCCCGGCGGCAAAGGCAGTTTTGCCACAATTGCCCCGATTTTTTGGGGACCTACCGATTGTCCGGTTTCGTCCAGCACGGCCAGGTTCCAGCCAGGGGCCGCCTTAGTGGGGGACCCGGGTTTGACGTCGAACCGGTGAAGTCCCACACAGTTGGCGGCAATTGCCCATCCGGTTTCGGTCTGCCACCAGTGGTCGATCACCGGTATTTTCAGGCTGTTCTCGGCCCAGGACAGGGTGTCCGGATCGGTGCGTTCCCCGGCCAGAAACAGATATTTGAAATGGGACAGGTCAAAATCCGCCATCATCCGTGCCTGAGGATCCTGCTGCTTAATGGCCCTAAACGCGGTAGGGGCCGTAAACATGGTTTTACCTTGTGCTGGGAGATGACCCGCCAGAAGGCCGATGCGTCCGGAGTTCCCACGGGTTTGCCTTCATACACAATAGTGGTGCACCCCTTGAATAAGGGGGCGTAAACAATGTAGGAATGGCCCACTACCCAGCCGATGTCCGATGCAGCCCAGTACACATCCCCCTGTTCAACTCCGTAAATGGCGTTCATGGTCCATTTCAACGCCACCATGTGGCCCCCGTTGTCCCGGACAATGCCTTTGGGCTGGCCTGTGGTACCCGAGGTATACAGGATATAGAGCGGATCGGTGGCGGCCACTGGCACGCAGTCGGCAGGTGCGGCCTGTTTCATAACATGGTTCCAGTCAAAATCCCGTCCGGGCACCAGATTAGCCGTGGACTGGGGCCGCTGAAAAATGATGCAGGATTCCGGCTTGGTATCAGACAGGTCAATAGCCTTGTCCAGCAGGGGTTTGTATTCGATCACCCGAGTTATTTCGATACCGCAGGATGCGGAAACGATCACTTTGGGTTTGGCGTCGTTGATCCGGGTGGCCAGTTCATGGGCCGCGAAACCGCCGAACACCACGGAATGGATGGCTCCGATCCTGGCACAGGCCAGCATGGCGAACACAGCTTGAGGAATCATGGGCATGTAAATGATCACCCGGTCTCCCTTGGTCACTCCCCGGTCCTTGAGAACGCCTGCAAAGCGGGCCACCTGATCCTTCAGATCCAGATAAGTATAGGTGGTGATGGTGTTTGTCACCGGACTGTCATAGATGATGGCCGGCTGATCCCCCTGTCCCTCATCTACATGCAGGTCCACGGCATTGTAGCAGGTATTGGTTTCGCCGCCGGCAAACCATCGGTAGAACGGTTCATTGGAATCATCCAGCACCTTGTCCCATTTTTTATACCAGTGGCATTCTTCGGCAATGGGGCCCCAGAAACCTTCCGGATCACTGATGGATTGATTATAAGCTTGATCATACAGATTGGGCATGGAATTTCCTCCTCGCATTGACAGCGCAGCGCATTATTTTTGAACCATCTTCTTGATCTCTTCCACCACTTCCGGGTTGGCCAGGGTCATGACATCCCCTACATCGCCTCTGTTAGAGATGGCCCCCAGGACCCGGCGCATGATTTTGCCGGAACGGGTTTTGGGCATATCCGGCACCAGCCATACTTTCCGGGGTTTGGCGATTTTTCCGATCTGGTCGCACACTGCATCGGAGATCTTTTTTGCCAATTCCTCAGACGGTTGAATTCCGGTTTTCAAAGCAATGTACAGATCCGGTTCTTTGCCCTTGATTTCATGGGACACCGGCACCACTGCGGCTTCGGCGACCTCTTCCACCACTAGAGCCGCAGATTCGATCTCTTTGGTGCCCAGGCGATGGCCGGACACATTGATGACGTCGTCGATCCGTCCCAGGATCCGGAAATATCCGTCTTCCGCCACCATGGCCGCATCACCGGCCAGATAGGGCCAGTCTCTCCAGTCCTTGCTGTCCGGATTTGTGCAGATGGAGGCGAAATAGGTGTCCACAAACCGCTGGCGGTTGCCCCAGATAGTCTGGAACTGCCCTGGCCAGGGGTTGCGGATGCAGATGTTGCCGGCAATGCCGGGCTGGGTGATCTCATGGCCCTCATCATCCAGAATGAAGGGATGGATGCCCGGAACCCCGGGACCGGCGCTGCCCGGTTTCATGGGCTTGATGCCCGGCACGGTGGAGCAAAGGAATCCGCCGGTCTCGGTCTGCCACCAAGTGTCCACGATAATGGCTTCTTTCTTGCCCACCGCGCTTTCATACCATTTCCACACTTCCGGCTCGATGGGTTCGCCCACCGTGGTCATGTGTTTGAAATGGTAGGTGTATTTGGCCGGCTCGTCCGGTCCCAGTTTTCTCAGGGCCCGGATGGCCGTGGGGGCGGTGTGGAAAATGTTGACATCCAGTTCCTGAGCGATACGCCAGGAACGGCCGGCATCCGGATAGGTGGGTACCCCTTCGTAGATTACGGTGGAGGCGCACAGGGCCAAAGGCCCGTAAACGATAAAGGAATGGCCCGTGATCCATCCGATGTCAGCCATGCACCAGTACACATCTTCGGGATGAATATCCTGGATATACTTAGACATGGCCGTGACATAGGCCAGGTATCCGCCGGTGCCGTGTTGACAGCCTTTGGGCTTGCCGGTGGTACCGCTGGTGTACATAAGGAACAGTGGCTCTTCGGACAGCATTTTTTCCGGGTCGATACGCTTGCCGTAGTGGTTTTTCAGTTCTTCGTTCACAAACACATCCCGGCCGTCCAGCATGGGGGTGGAGGAAGAGTATTTGCCCGGATACCTCTGCCATACCAGGACTTTGTCCACCACCTGACCCTGTTTTTCGGAAATTTTGACGGCCTCATCCGCATGCTGCTTGTGGTTGAGCAGTTTGCCGGCCCGATAATAAGCGTCCATGGTGATAAGGACCCGGGAATTGGAATCCACAACCCGGTCGGCACAGGCGGAGGCTGAGAACCCGCCGAAGACGACGGAATGGATCACGCCCAGCCTGGCGCAGGCCAGCATGGTAATGGGCAGTTCGGCGGACATTGGCATGTGAATGGTGACCCGGTCGCCGCGTTTGAGCCCTGCAAAATCCCGGAGTAATGAGGCAAACTCGTTGACGCGGACATACAGTTCCTGATAAGTGATATGGTCGATCCGTTCCTCTTCCAGTTCCGGGACAAAATGGATGGCGGTCTTGTTTTTGTTGTCTTTCAGATGGCGGTCGATGCAGTTGTAGCTGGCATTGATCAGGCCGCCTTTGAACCATTTGTAGCAGGGCGCATCACTGGTGTCCAGGACCTCGTCCCAGTATTTGTACCAGGTGAGCATTTCAGCGAAATCCGTGTAATAATCCGGAAAATTGTCCAGGTTGAAGCGGTCATAGATGGCGGGGTCGGTCAGATTGGCCTGGCCGATGAATTTGGAAGACGGATAATAATAATCTTCTTCCTTCCAGTGGACAGCGATTTGGGCTTCCGTGGTCTCGACAACATCTTTTCTGCTCATGCGGATCTCCTTTAGTTATAATGTTAATTATCTGAAATAATTATAATTATTGAAAAATTCCGGATAGCTATCACCTCCTTTTCCCTGATGTCTTTTTCACGGAAAAATTGCGAAAGAAAACACGCAGCAACCTGTTAAATTACATTATGGTTTTATTTGTTCATCCGGATATGCCGATGGTATTCCGCCTGCTTCAGAAATCAAGTGCAGTTCGCGGCAAAGTTCAGCAGTGAGGTTGAAAATGAAAATTATTTACTGAATTATATTTTTCTGTTTACTTACCACATATTCATATTGACCGATGAAGTCAATGAAAAAATTAAAAA